>ERZ773139.394-NODE-394-length-60110-cov-30.422996_pt1 | contig 60110 bp, 66 predicted proteins | sample MGYA00580854_ERZ773139 | MGnify/ENA primary metagenome ERZ773139 (study PRJEB29015, sample SAMEA2737809) | human gut metagenome | biome: human gut; feature: human-associated habitat; material: faeces | place: China | collected 2012 ...
AAATGGAAGAGAACAAAAAGCTTGTTCAATTCATCTTCAATGAAAATAGAGAAGTTGTCATAGAAAAATCCGACAATAACCTTAAGCGACTGATAAGAAGTTATGACCTTTGGGCAAGCGAATGTGAACCGGAGAAAACATGGTATCACTACGCCAGTGATGAACAGGGAAGCACGATATTTATTACAGATGACAATAAAATCTGCAATAAATATGATTACGACGCATGGGGCAACCTTATTACCTGTGAAGAAATTATCCCGAATAGATTTCTTTATACGGGACAGCAATTTGACCAGATAACACAGCAATATTATCTAAGAGCAAGATATTATAATCCAGTAATTGCTAGATTTACCAAAGAAGATATCTACCGTGGCGATGGCTTAAATCTTTATACCTACTGCGATAATAACCCTGTAATTTATTATGACCCTAGTGGATATGCTTGTAGCCCTAATTTAAAAAATCCTTTAGAAAAAAAGTTAAAAGATAGAACATTAACCAGACAAGAATATAAAGAATTATCCCGATATAATCGTATAAATAAAATTAATTCACCTATTAATGATTTTGATGTACGAAAATATGGTGATTTCAGAAATTATCCAAAGGATAATTTATCAGGACATGAATTATTACAAAATGCTTGGCTTAAACATAATAATCAAATGAATAAAAAATCTCAAAATCCAGCAATAGCTTTGAATGAATATCCATATCATAAAACGATTAGTAAAGAGCAACGAAAACGAGGTTATTATTCTTATGAATATTTAAATAATGTATCATGGATGAAAAATTTAAAAGACAATTATAAAATTATGAAAGATTATAATGTACAAAATCCAGAAAATAAAATTCCTCAAAAAGCTATGTATAATTTATTACATGAAACAATTTCTTATGGTAAACAAAATTTTTATAGGAGGTAATTGATAATGTATTTTAAAATACCTGAAGAATATATTTTTATGGAAAAACAAGGATGGTTAGAAACTCAGGATATTGTTTATGCCAATGATGTCGAAAATAAGTATTTATGGTTGAATGATATGGAATGGTTTTCATTAGACAGAATAAAAAAATATATAAATTTAGCCGGTGATGAAGAGAAATTTATACCTTTTGCGCATACTGTTAGTTATGATAAATGGGCTTGGTATATTGAAAACAATAAAAATATATCAGTAGTACTATTATATAATGATGAAGATGCTATTCAATATTATGCACCTAACTTTGCAGCAGGATTATTTCGCCAAATTTTGAATTTCTGTTCATCTACGGAATTTTATGATGAAAATACATTAAAAGAGATAAATAATGATGATACATTTTGTTCGTTTGATTTAGCAAAAAAACATCTACGAAAATGGAAAAATAGTTTTAAAGAATTATTTCCTGAAGAATATATTAAAGTTATTGATAATATAATACAGCATTCTAAATTGAAATTAATACAACTGGATAACATAAAATATTATGCAATTATTTCTCCTGAAGAAGAAGAGTTACTTGTAAAAAAATATATGTATTCTCCATTAATAAATAAAGATATTTATATACAATATAATCGTGATTTAATAGATGAGATTTTTTGATATGATGTATAGAACTTAATAGGTTAAAAATCTGTGATTTTACGCATATTATTGAAAACATCTATGATGAAGACAACAACAAGATAAAAATAAAATATCCCGACGGCGGCATAGAACGCAGGTTCTACGATAAAAACGGCAATCTCATAAAGAAGATACTGCCGGAAGATTATAACGAAAAAACAGATGACGGCATAGGTTACTGCTATGAATATGACGCTGAAAATCGCCTGACCAAAATAACGGCGCCGAACGGTACGGTGGAAAAAGTCTACATCTATAATAAAAAAGGTAATGTCCTGAAAGAAATTAACGCCAACGGCTATAAAATGGGCAGCTCCGATGATGAACGACCGGGTATATTATACAAATACAATGCTATAGGCTGGCTCATAGAAAAACGAGAACCTGTAGAAAAAAATAAATACAAACTTACCGAATACCGCTATGACAGCGAAGGTAATATCATCGAAGAACGCCGTCATATGGACTTGCAGGATGAAAAATCCGCTAGCGGCAGAGTGCTCAGTATCTTCTTTAAATACGATAAGCAAAATCGCTTAATCAAAGTTGAGGATAACACCGGAGCTGTTATTGAATACGGCTACAATAGCCTGAATTTAAAAACATTCGAGAAACGCCGTATAAATGATGATACCTACCAGACTGTAAGTTATAAATACGACAAAGCAGGGCGTCTCATCGGCATACTGCAAAAAGTTGACAGAAAAGAATGCGGTAGGTTCAACGCCGAAACAAAATATGAACTGGATAAAACAGGCAATGTAATAAAGATTATCACACCGGCAGGTTATATCATCAAAAGAGCATACGACAAAGCCGATAGATTGATTGAAGAAGTTCATATAGACAAGGAAAACGGCATTGAAAATAAAACCGTATTCACCTACGACAAAGCAGGAAATATCGTTAAGGTAACGGATACGAACGGTGCGCAGGAAATTTATGAATATGACCTGTTAAACCGTGAAACGAAGAAAATCAACAAAGACGGCGGTACAGAGCGCAGTTTCTACAATAAAAACGGTCAGCTTATCCGAAAAATACTGCCTAATGAATATAAAAATAAAGGCGAAGAAGCTACAGGATATTCCTACACTTACGATAAACAAGGAAATATTATAAGCATAATCGCACCGAACGGCACGATAATTGAAACGAATATTTACGACAGCGAAGGCAATCTGCTGCAACGGCTCGACGGCGTTAAATCCGGTATAAACTGTGAATACGACCTTGCAGGCAGAAGAAAAAACATCACCACGCAGGGCGGCGCAAAACAGGAATTTACCTATGATGCACAGGGCAATATAACGGGAATAGTCGACGGCAATCAGAACAAAACTGAGTACAGGCTTGATAAGTGGGGCAGGATTACCGAAATAATCAAGCCGAACGGCACCAGTGAGTATTTCTCCTATGATTATGCCGGAAATATTACTGAAACAGTAGACGGCAACGGTAATAAAATCCGTTATAGATATAATCTGTTAAACAAACTGCAAGAAATTACCGACCAGACAGGCGAAAAAGACTATTTCACCTATGATATTGAAGGCAGAGTAAGGCTGCATACAGACCGCCGCGGCAACGAAGTGCAGTATTCATATAATCTTTACGATAGTCTGACTGAAAAATTAGAGAGAAAATCCGGTCTTAGAGAAAGTTATGAATACTATCCTGACGGCAATATAAAATCCGCTATTTCCGAAGGAATGCGCTACAGTTACAGCTATTACGCCAACGGCAGCCTAAAAGAAAAATCTGCCAGCGGCAAACGGCTATTAAGCTATGAATATGACCTCAACGGCAACAAGATAAAGCAAACAGACGTAACAGGTAAAACAACGGAGTATATCTACGATGAACTTGATTTACTCCAGGAAATCCGTGATGGTGGAAAATGTATAACAGCCTTTAAATACAATAACGACGGCACGATAAAAGAAGCTGTCAGTGCCAACGGCATGAAGAATTTATACGGTTATGATACGGATAAAAACTTAACTTCGTTAAGCATTGATTTCAACGGAGAAATTCTGGCTCAAAACAGGTATGTTTATGACAGCAACGGCAATCGTACTATAAAACAGCAGCTAAGAGGCACGACTTATTATACCTACGACAGCATAAACCAGCTCGTCAATGTAAAATATCCTGATTATGAAGAACAGCTATTTTACGATAAAGCCGGTAACAGAAGCAAACGAATAGTCAACGATGTAACGGAACATTATCTTTATGATAAACGAAACCGTCTGATACGACAGGTATTCCAAAAGCCTATAGGCACAACGGCGAAGCATTATATCTATGATAATGCCGGAAATCTGATGAATGACGGCGAGAGAATATATAAAAACGACGCATTCAATAGGGTAACAAGAGTTGAAACTACCACTGGGCAGGTTCAAATCAACCGTTATGATGCTGAAGGTCTGCGCTATGAAATGGAAGAGAACAAAAAACTTGTTCAGTTCATCTTCAATGAAAATAAAGAAGTGGTAGTTGAAAAATCTGCTGATAACATCAAGCGATTAATTCGTAGTTATGACCTTTGGGCGAGTGAATGTGAGCCGGAGAAAACATGGTATCACTATGCCAGTGATGAACAAGGAAGCACCATATTTATTACAGATGATAATAAAGTTTGCAATAAATATGACTATGACGCATGGGGCAACCTCACCACCTGTGAAGAAATAATACAAAATAGATATCTTTATACAGGACAGCAGTTTGACCAGATAACTCAGCAGTATTATCTAAGAGCAAGGTATTATAATCCAGTAATTGCTAGATTTACAAAAGAAGATGTCTACCGTAGCGACGGTTTAAATCTCTATACCTACTGTGATAATAACCCTATAATTTATTATGACCCTAGCGGATATAAAAGAGCACCTAATGTTGTCGATATTGATACTAAAAATGATACATTAGAAAATTTTTCTAAAACAATAACAGATGAACTAAAAAAAAATAAAGGTAGAAAAAACGCTGATGTTGTAAGAGATTTTAGATATAAAGGTATAGAAATTCATACGTCGAAACATCCGCATTACAATAATACAAAAGGTCATTGGGAAACAATATTACAAAAAGCATATGAAGAAGCAAATAAAGAGGAAAAAATAGATGAAAAGAAAGTGGGGAAAATATTTATAGACTCTCCTAATAATAGGTTAGATCCGGGAAAAATAGATCCGTCTATTAGTAGAAAAGAGCCTGACCTTATAATAGTCAGTAAGGATGGTAAGAATATAACTATTTATGAAGTACCGAGTAAAACAGATTATGAAAAAGGAACGAGGATTTATAAAAAAAGTTATGAAGAACGTTTGAATAATACTGTAAGTGTATTAAAGAAAAAATATGGAGAAAATAATGTTAAAGGTAGGTTTGTAGAAATAGATTCATCAAAATTTATTGATGATAATAATGATATAAATAAAAACTATAAGACAGCTAATATAAAAAAACAATATAAAAATATATATAAATAGAAGGTGTAACTATGACTAAACTAAGAAAAGCGATTTTTTTAGCAGGACATTTTGATAAAAAAGATACTTCTATGTGGGAAAACTGGTTTATAACAATAGATAATCTATTTAAAGAATATGGTCTATTTGCGCATAGAATAGAAGTTGCAGGTGAAGGGTATACAGGAAGAATATATTGTAGAAATCGTTTATTAAAAAAATTAAATAATAGTTTCGCAGAAAAAAAAGTCTTTGAAAGAATAGGATTATACTCATATGATCCTAAACATGAACATGTAAATAATAATGACATGGTTTTATTTCTAAGATATTTTGATTTTTTTGAACATGACATAATCTGGTGTGAATTTAATGAAGATACTTTTTCAGATGAAGAGATAGATAAGATTATATCGGTATTAGAAAAATTTATTGACATAACCTATGGTGAATTGATACAGCAAAATAAATCTACTAACAATATAATGTTTATAAGTAGAGCATTTAATTATAAGTTAGGAGATGGTCCAGTAGATGAAGACCTTCGAAAAGAAATGGATTTGACAACACTAAAAATAATAAAAGAAGAGTCTATACCAAAACAATATTAATGTAACGATATCAATGTTTTATAAAATTAAAAACTCTTTTTGAAAAACACCTACGATGAACATAAGCGCATAATTCATCAGGAAATGCAAAAGGGCAGAGAATATATCGTCTTTTATCAAAAAGAAGCCAGAACAACCATTGTAAATTCAACTCATAACAATAGCGTCATCAAATACATCTATAACAGAGACAATCTTCTGGAAAAAATACTTTATAGTGATGATACCTCAGAAGAGAGACGTTATGATGAAAAACAGAATATCATTTGGGAAAAAGACCAAAACGGCAATGAATATTTCTACAAGTACAATGAAAACAGTCAGCTTACAGAAAGAAAAAGCCCGTGCGGTCTGATTGAAAACTGGGTCTATGATAGTGACGGTAATCTGATTGAAGAAACGGATAACGAAAACAAGAAAATCCTTTACCGCTATGACAGCCGCGGCAATTTAATTGAAAAACGAACCCGCATACAAGGTGAACTGTATCAGAAAAGAACATACGTTTATGATGAAAAAGGCAGAAAGCTTGAAGAAACAGACAGTATGGGAAACTGTACAGACTATGCCTACGAGGAATTTGCCAAAGAGCCGTGGCAGATAACATCTCCGATGGGCGATATGTTCTTTTACGAATACGACCGTGCCGGTAGATGTTCCAGCATAACCGACAGAAACTTCGGTACGAAGGCTTTCGGTTATAACTATGTTGATTATATGATGATAGAAACGGATGCGCTTGAAAATACGCATATGCATATCTATGATAAGCTGGGTAACCGTGTAAAAGAGGTACGCCCTAACCAGTTTGACAGTGAAAACCATAATGGACTAGGCTGGCGACATATATATGACGTTATGGACCATGAAGAATTTCAGATAGACCCGGAAGGAAATGTTATAGCCACACTCCGCGATGCCGAAGAAAACATCATCAAAGAAGTAAACCCGAACGCTTTTGACCGTGCAACGAAAAACGGTGAAGGCATTGAAAATGTCTATGATGAAGACAATAACAAGATAAAAATAAAATATCCCGACGGCGGCATAGAACGCAGGTTCTACGATAAAAACGGCAATCTCATAAAGAAAATACTGCCGGAGGACTACAATGAAAGCACGGATGACGGCATAGGGTACACTTATGAATATGACGCTGAAAACCGTTTAACCAAAATAACGGCGCCGAACGGCACAGTCGAAAAGGTCTATATCTATAATAAAAAGGGTAACGTCCTGAAAGAAATTAATGCCAACGGCTACAAAATGGGCAGCTCCGATGATGAACGACCGGGCATATTGTATAAATATAATGCTATAGGCTGGCTCATAGAAAAACGAGAACCTGTAGAAAAAAATAAATACAAACTTACCGAATACCGCTATGACAGCGAAGGCAATATCATCGAAGAACGCCGTCATATGGACTTGCAGGACGAAAAATCTGCTAGTGGTAGAGTGCTTAGCATCTTCTTTAAATATGATAAGCAAAATCGCTTAATCAAAGTAGAAGATAACACTGGAGCTGTTATGGAATATGGCTATAACAGTTTAAACTTAAAAACCTTTGAAAAACGCCGTATAAATGAGGATACTTTTCAGACTATCAGCTATAAATACGATGAAGCGGGGCGTCTTGTTGGTACATTGCAAAAAGTTGATAGAAAAGAATGTGGTAGGTTCAACGCCGAGACAAAATATGAACTGGATAAAACAGGCAATATAACAAAAATCACCACGCCAGCAGGTTATATCATTAAAAGAGCATATGATAAAGCCGATAAATTAATTGAAGAAGTTCATATAGATAAAGAAAACGGCATTGAAAATAAAACAATATTCACCTATGACAAAGCTGGAAACATCGTTAAAGTAACAGATACAAATGACGCGAAGGAAATTTACGAATATGACCTACTAAACCGTGAAATAAAGAAAATAAATAAAGATGGTGGCATAGAACGCAGTTTCTACAATAAAAATGGTCAGCTCATAAAGAAAATTCTACCGAACGAATATAGTGCAAAAGGTGAAAATGGTAATGGTTATGCTTATACCTATGATAAACAAGGCAATATTATAAGTATAATCGCACCAAACGGCACGATACTTGAAACCAATATTTACGACAGTGAAGGAAATCTGCTGCAACGATTAGATAGCGTAAAATCTGGTATAAACTGTGAATACGACCTTGCAGGTAGACGAAAAAATATCACAACTCAAGGTGGAGCAAAGCAGGAATTTAGCTATGATGCACAGGGCAATATAACAGGAATTGTTGACGGCAATCAAAATAAAACGCAGTATAAACTCGATAAATGGGGCAGAATTACCGAAATAATCAAACCAAACGGTACAAGTGAATATTTTGCTTATGATTATGCTGGAAATATTATTGAAACAGTAGATGGTAATGGCAATAAAATCCACTATAAATATAATCTACTCAATAAATTAAGTGAAATCATCGACCAGACAGGAGAAAAGGATTATTTCATCTATGATATTGAAGGTAGGATAAGACAGCATACAGACCGACGTGGTAATGAAGTACAATATTCATACAATCTCTACGATAGTTTAACTGAAAAGCTGGAAAGAAAAAGTGGGCTACGTGAAAATTATGAATACTATCCTGATGGTAGCATAAAGGCTGCTATTGCTGAAGGTATGTACTATAGCTACAGCTATTATAATAGTGGCAAATTAAAAGAAAAATCTGCTAGTGGTAAGCGTTTATTAAGTTATGAGTATGACTTAAACGGTAATAAGATAAAACAGACCGATGTAACAGGTAAAACAACGGAATATATCTATGACGAACTTGATTTACTCCAGGAAATCCATGATGGAGGAAAATGTATCACTGCCTTTAAATACAACGATGACGGCACAATAAAAGAAGCTGTCAGTGCTAACGGCATGAAGAATTTATATGGATATGATACAGATAAAAATTTAATTTCATTAAACATTAATTTCAACGGAGAAAATCTTGCTCAAAATAGATATACCTATGACCATAATGGTAACCGCATCGAAAAACAACAGCTACAAGGCACGACTTATTATACCTATGACAGCATAAATCAGCTTACTAATGTAAAATATCCTGACTATGAAGAGCAATTATTTTACGATAAAGCAGGTAACAGAAGTAAGCGAATAGTCAATGATGTAACAGAGCATTATCTCTATGACAAAAGAAATCGTCTAATACGACAGGTATTCCAGCAGCCGACAGGCACAACGGCAAAGCACTATATCTATGATAATGCTGGAAGTTTGATGAACGATGGCGAAAAAGTATATAAAAATGACGGTTTTAACCGAGTTACGCAAGTTACAAATAAAAAGGGTCAAGTGCAGATTAACCGTTATGATGCTGAAGGTCTGCGTTATGAAATGGAAGAGAACAAAAAGCTTGTTCAATTCATTTTCAATGAAAATAGAGAAGTCGTTGTTGAACAATCTGATAGCGACATAAAACGATTAATAAGAAACTACGACCTCTGGGCAAGTGAATGTGAACCTGAAAAAACATGGTATCACTATGCCAGCGATGAACAGGGAAGCACCATATTTATTACAGATGAAGATAAAATCTGTAATAAATACGACTATGACGCTTGGGGTAACCTTACTACTTGTGAAGAAATAATACCAAATAGATATCTCTACACTGGACAGCAATTCGACCAGATAACACAGCAGTATTACCTAAGAGCAAGATACTATAATCCTGTAACTGCCAGATTTACGCAAGAAGATATCTACCGTGGCGATGGCTTAAATCTTTATACCTACTGCGATAATAACCCTGTAATCTATTATGACCCTAGTGGATATGCCTGTGATACAAAAGATGCTTTAAGAAAAAAATTAGAGCATGGAGGATATAAAACCTATGAAATAGATGAATATAGAAATATACGTCCTGGTAAAAATAGAGCTTTAGGTCATACAACATCTATTGAAGACGGTCAAGTTCAAGCTCATCATATTATTCAAGATGCATGGGCAAAAAATAATATACCAAAATATTCAAAGAAAGCTGCTCCGGCTATATTATTACCATCTAATGCAGGTATGACACATACAATTATTACTGGAAAACAACGACGTCGATATAATGCTAATGGAAAATCTTTTAAATATGGAACAATAAAAGAAATGTTTGGATTTAGTTATAATGATTTAATATCTAGCGGTGTAGATAAAAAAGTGGCACAAAAAGCTATAAAGAAAGCATATAAATATTTTGATTCGATAAAAGCTTTTTAGTAAAATGAAAGGAATAATTATGTAATGAATATTGAAAATATGTTGAAAAATTTTTATTATAAACGAAAAAATGGAGCTACAAAAGAAGAAATACTAGAATTAGAAAAGAATTATCATTGGATTTTGCCCGATTTTTATAAAGAAATATTAAACTTTTCTAACGGATTAGAATTAGATAATGAAGAAACTTTTATATTTTTATTTAATACAAGTTATATGTTGAAAGCTAATAAAAAAATATATGAAACAACAATATTTGCTCCTAATTTATTAGTAATCGGAAATACTGGAGGGGATGAAATTCTTGTTGTCGAACAAAAAAAAGATAGTGAAAAAATATATATATATGATCCAGGTGCTTTATTTCCTGGAGAAGAAGATATAACCATAATTCATATAGAAAAATGGTTTTTAAATGGTTGTCCAATGGGTGAAGAGTTATATAAATGTATATATTAATAAATAATAAATTAAAGGCTCTCTATTGAGAGCCTTATACATAATCAATCTTCATTAATTGAGGAGGAATAATTGATGAACATGAGAAAATCTATATCTTTGGCTTTGATTGCTTGTATTGTTTCAGGAAATGTGTGTTTGGCTAAAGATATTAATTTAAAACCGAACATAAATCTTCCTGGTATGGTTAAAGTGGATTTACCTAGGACTAAAGAAGAGGCAAAGATGATGAAAGGGCAGCAAAAAGAAGCTGTAAAAGAGGAAAAAGCCTTGCAGGAAGCTCAAGAAAAGGAAGCTTTTACTAAGCTAGAAAATATGGCAGATGCAGGTGAAGTGCAATCTATGTATATTCTAGCTCATGCCTATTATACAGGACAGCAGGTAGAAGAAAATGATACCTTAGCTGTAAACTGGTGGAAAAAGGCAGCAGATGCTCTTTATCCTGATGCCGATGCGTGGATTGGTCTTTCTTTTGCTGAAGGTTTTGGAGGTTCTCCACAAAATCAAGTATCAGCAGATAGGCGTTATGAAAGAGCGGTAGAGCGTGGTTCATCTTATGGTGCGATTATACTAGGCATTGAAAAATATCGCAAAAACGATATAGATAATAAAAATGAAGCTATTTCCTTATTTGAGAAGGCTAGAGATCAAGGTAATCCTTTAGCAGAGCAGTTTTTAAAAAGTATACGTGAAAAAGGCACAGACACTAATCAAGATTTTAGAAATAAAATTGATTGGAAAAAGGAAATGAAAAAAATTCCTTTAGATGAAATGTATTATATAGCAGGTATTAATGCTTATACAGGTAATATTGTGCAAAAAGATAATAGTGTAGCTGTCAGGTGGTGGGAACTAGCTACTGAAGCTGGAAATATCAAGGCAAAAACAATGCTAGGAATTTCATATTATACAGGACGAGGTATCGGTCAAAATTATACAAAAGCAGTGGAATTATTAAAAGAAGCTGCTTTAAGTGGAAATACACTGGCAGAATTTACTTTAGCTAAAGCGTATTTAGCAGGAAACGGTGTGCAATATAACCGTGCCGTTGCACTTGAACTTTTGCGTGATGCTCAAAATAGAGGCATGAAAGAAGCCGGTAATCTTGCGGATAATTTAGAAGGTAGATGAGGAGGGATTTACAGTGAATGTATTTGATAACGATTTTGATATAGAAGAATATATGCAAAAAAGGCTTATGGAAATTGAAAATCTAGAAAGTCGTCGTATTTTTAAAGAGACTGTTGGTAAATTGTTTTTACAGTTACACGGAGAAATAGAAAAAGAATACCATGCTTTAAGTGAAAGAATATATGATGAAGTTCCTTTAGCCATAAGTGGACCAGAAATTGTAACTAATATAATAAATAGAAAAGATTATGACGTTACAGATACATATCTGTTCCCTATGCGTAAGGAAGATTTAAACCCTTGTGAAATAGATGCAACGAGCCTTGTAGAAACATTGAAAAAGAAACAGCCATTTTATCTGTATCCAGTATTTTTGCAAGCAGATTATTTGAAGGTAGCAGATTTTAATAATCCTTTACGGGTATTTAAAGGCAGTGTAAAAACTCAACATAATGAATATACTGCAAGCTTTATCGTTAGACCCAATATGTATTATCGTAAAAAAATTGAGGAATTATATTATATATTTCAACTTAATTATCTGCCATGGCAAAGCGTATGCTGTCCGTATCTATATAAATTATTTGATGTTTATATGATAGATATTGAAAACTGGGATAACAGCGAAATTATTACTGAAGCTAGAGTTAATTTTGAAGAATATGAAAGTAGTATTTTTTATGAGTATATACCTTTATGGAATATACAAAAAATAACTGTAAAAACAAGCACATATCCAGAACCATGTTTAGATAAAATCAATTATGAACATAAGATTTTTCAGAAAAAACTTATAAAAAATGCTAAATATCTTATAACAAATACAGATGAAAATATAACTAATATCCGCTGGAAAAATGGCGACCTTATAATCAGTGCAGCAAAAGAAAATCCTGTGGATTGGCAGTTATACCAATGTAATATGAAGATAGATAAAAAATATCCTAATATTTGTGTATCGAATGGGAAAAAGAAAACATTTTCAGATCGGTTAAGAAATTATTATGGACAAAATATAAAGACTAAGCAAGAAATAGCGCGGCTATTATCTTCTTTTTATGTTTCAGATTTTTTAGAGTTTAAAGATGTATCTTTTAGTGAAAACATCAGTCAAAAAGAAACATATTCTGTTGATGATTTTATAGTTGATGAGCTTCGTACAGGAAAGAGTCGACAATTTTTGTTAGTGGATTTTAGGGCAAAACAGCCAGATTTTTATTTAAATAGAGATATTATGAGTTTTCTTATAAGCATATTGCAAATGTATTTTTCAGAATATGAATGTTATGGTCGTCTTGTATAGGGGGAAGATATATGAATTTTATCTGGGATATTATACTTCAGGCGCAAAAAGAAGGAAAAGAAAAGTCAGATTTATTTTTTTGGCAAGCACAAAACTACAGTCCATATTATGAACAGTCATTTGATACTATTAATGAAGAACATATTGATAAGATTTTAATTGAAATAAATGCTCTATATAGGTTTAGTCATATTTTTCAGGAGATATTACATCCAAATTTTATTCAAAATGGACAGTATGCAGATATTATTGCCTTTATTATTTACTTATTTGATACAGTTATTCATTATTTAGGAGAGATTGATCTACGTCATGGATTAACGAAAAGGGAATTTTATATTCGAAGGATATGTTATGAAGTAAAAAATGGTGTTTTTGGAAAAATCGCACAAGATGGGATTTTGACTATGGATAAGACACTTCAGCTAAAGATAACAAATGAGATCTTAACGCAAATGCAAATAGGCTCTAATCTACATTGCTTTAAAAGAGCTATAAAAGATACTTTTCCTAACTGTATTTTATATCAAAGCAATTATAATGTTAAAGAGCTTTTCTTATATCTGGGTGAAAAAAGTAATGAAGTAAAAGAAAAGCAATTAGCATTTCTTTTAGATTGTTTTTTACCACTGGAATTTCAAATCAGAATATTTTGGGATAAACACTTTGGTATTATGGGTATAGACGAAACAATGCACTCTAATGAAATAGTTATTTTTTAGGAGGTTTTGCAATGAATGGACAAATTATTCCTTTATTTGAACATGAACATATACTGCGAATACAGATGCTAACAAGACTAAGAGATTACGCATATTCTTATAGTGAATTAGAATATGAAGATTATAGTAATGGTATTATAAGCGGTTGTAAGATAGCAACTACTGAAGATAGATTGATTTTAAATCAAGGTTTAATTCATTATGGAGGTCATATATACCTTATAACAGAGCCAATGTTTGTGGAATATCATCCTACAAATACATGGTGCATACTTAAAATCTGTTTTCTTGATGCGAATGAATCTAATGGGTATTTGTGTAGAGCAATAGAAATTCACTTATCTGAAGATATGAACTTAGAATCAAATGAAATGGAATTGTGCAGATTTAAACTTCAACCTGGAGCACATCTTCGTACAAAATATGTTGATTTTTTTGATAGAAATACGGAATTTGATACCTTAATTAATATTCATGCTCCATTTTGTGCTATAGAAAAAAGCTCCATATCACCAGAGATTACACGTGCATTTGTAAGAGAAGCTCGATTATATGAAGTAGAAGATTTAGATATACCATTTTTTATGCAAGTATTAAATACTAAAGGAGCAGTAAGTCGTGAAGTTATAGAATTATATCTCTCTTTGAGATTAAGAAAAGATTTTTCTAATTGTAGTAATCTAGATATTTTCAATGCTTTTTGTGAGATATTGCGTTCTTTAAAAAGTGGCAATAAGCTTGATTTTTCGCAAAAGAAAACTAAAAAACAGCAAATTATCGTATGTTAAGGAGATATTATGATGGAAACAGATGAAAAAATATTGGCTATGCGCAATGAATTAAGAGAAAAAATAATCTATCCAGAAAAAAACATTGACAAAAAAACATTAGAAAAAGAACTTACATCATCAATTTATGATGATAAAGTAAATGTATTCGGCAAAACAAAAATCTTTGAAGATAAGGTATTGTTTAATAATCTTATTTCTCTTAGAGTGCCTTCTGATTTTAATTATCTTGATGAAGAGATTATACAAAGAATATATCCTATGGGAAATCCTCCGCAAATTGTTTTAAGTGATGAAACAGATTATTTTTTTTCAGTAGGATTAAGCTATTTAGATTATAATCTACCAGAAATAGGATTAAAAAAATATGTGCAAAATATCTGGACAGCATTAGATAGATTAGGTCCAAAAACGGGTTTTATAAAGCTGGAAATGATAAAAAGTAAAGACAATACACCTATTGCTGTGCTGGAGTTTACATCACTTGCGATTGATACAGCAGTATATAATATTCAGTTTCATGCAAGTATACAAGGAAAAGTATTAATGGGAACAATAAATTTTCCCTTCAGTAGAAAAGAAAGACTTGTGCCTTTAGTGCGAGAAATAATAATATCACTGAAAAATCTTACAAAGAAGGAGGAAATCATATGAGTATTACCTATGGTGAAATAATTATTGAAGGCATTGAATTTACTAAAATATTGATGCTTAAAATATCACATAAACCAAATGAGCACGGATATATAACTATAGCTGGAGAGATAGATTCACAAAAAGCTCAAGAATTTACTGATAGAGCCGATGAAACAACGCAAATTATAGTAAAAGCAAAAGGCGAAGAAGAGCAGACCTTATTTAACGGTGGTATTTTAAATATTGCTATAAAAAATGAAGCAGATTATAGTATTTTAACAATAAATGGCATTACTTCTAGCTATACACAAGATATTCAAAAATTATCCCGTTCATACCAAAATACGACAAAAACATATGAGCAGATATTAAATGAAGCCTATCAAGGAAACGGCTCAGTAGATGTAACAGTTGAAGATAAGCCCATTGGAGCATTTATTATGCAGATGAATGAAACAAACTGGGAATTTACTAAACGTATGGCTTCTCGTTTTAATGCCCCAATTTTTACATCTATAATAGCACCAAAACCCATGGTATATGTCGGATTACCACCTGTTGGTAATACAAAAGAAATTACTACCACGTCATATGGACATGGAAAAGATGAAAACAAATATAATACTATTACACAAAACTATATGGCAGATAACGCTTCTGCTATGAGGCAGGATTTTTCTGGTTTTTTTGCCCATTCACTTGATTATGTTTATTTAGGCGACCAAATATCTTTAAATCAAAAAACCTATTTTGTTAAAAGTGTAGAAGCTGTATTAATTGATGGTCTTTTAGAAATGACATATGAACTTGTAGGAAAAACTGCTTTTGTCGCTCCTATTGCCAAAAACGATAATTGTTCTGGTAGAATACTGACAGGTCAAGTGCGAGCCGTAAAACAAGATTTAGTACAAGTTCATCTTTTGGAAATAGATAAAGACTTTGATAGTAGTGGTAATTGGTGGTTTCCGTATTCCACAGCTTATTCAAGCAGCGATGGTAGTGGCTGGTATGTTATGCCTGAAATTGGAGATTATGTACGCATCATGTTTCCTTCTGGAAATGAAGCTGCTGGTTTTGCGGCAAGTTCGGCAAATAAAGCTCCACTTTCCAATCCGCGACATAAAAGCTTTAGAGCACCAAGTGGTAAAGAAGTATTAATGACAGATGAAGGAATGTATATTATTTGCAATCATCAGAAAATTTTTATCGACCTTACGCCAGAACATGGTATAAAAATTGTGTCAGATAAAGATATTAATATAGTATCGACTGCTAATATAGCCGTCAGTGCTAATAAAGATATACAGATATTAGCTAAAAAACAAGTGTATATTGGAACACCAGAATCTTTTATCACTATTACACCTGAACAAATTTCACTTGCAGCTAAAGATGTCATTATTACTTAAAGGCGGTGAAAGAATGAAAGATTTTATATATGAATTTACAACTAGAATTTATGAAAAATCAGCACAAAACCTTATTTTAAAAACAGATAAACAAATTGCCGTCAACGAAAATATAATTTGTCAAAGTCTATTTACAGAAATTGAAAAACAGTTAAAAAAAGTAGCTATTTTTCAACAGCAAAAAATATTACCTAGTGTATCATATATGTCGTTTTCTGTATTGTATACTTCTGTTTATTTTAAACAGCCACAAATGCGACTTGATTTTTATAATGAAGATTGGACAGTAACAGAGCCTTTATATACGACATATTTAGATATAAAATGGCTGTTTTCTTTTTGGGATTATCACTATAATGACCTTGAAAAAGAAGCTAAAAACCTTGACAGTAATATAAATAAGCGCTATATAAAGCAAGCAATGTGGAAGAGCGTTCGCCTTTTGACATATTTATTATCACAACGATTTAAATATTGGAGTTATAACCTTACACAAAGTATGACTTTTGATATGATGGAAAAGAATGAAGAATTTTTTATTACGGTAGGAGAATATATGGATTGGCAGAATATTGTTTATGCTGCTTTACCTGAAATAGATATATTTAATCACAATATAAATGATTCATTAAAACAAAGAGATTTTCTCTCAAAAGAATATGAAAAGAAGATGTTTATCAATCTTGATATGAGTCATAGTAGATTTTATAACTGCATATTTAAAGAATGTACTTTTGATAATTGTATTTTAAATGATTGCATCTTTGAAACCTGCAGTTTTAAAAATGTTGAATTTTTAAATGTAACACTTTATGGAATAACCGCAAAACACACTTTATGGGAAAGTGTGACATTCAAAAATTCTAAATTAGGTGTAAAAGAAAATGATACAGATTTTTTAGAAATATATAAACCAAGTGAATTTATATATTGTAGTATAACAAATTTAAAAATGATTGATAGTTGCTTTGATGATGTTTCATTACATGGAGGCGTTGTCAAACAAATTGAAAAAGAAAATACATCGCTGACAAATTCTGATTTTGCATAATAAAGGAAGTGATGAGATGGATATGATTTTTTTTCGACTTTATACAGGTGAAAAAGAAGGCAATTCTATAAAAATAAAAGGATTAAATCATAAAACATATACTAAAAATTTAGATAAACCATCTTTTGATAAAATAACACCTTTTACAGTTGCATATTATCTGAATAGACCGAATATAGAAATCCCTGATTTTATAAATGTACCACCATTTATTTTATCTGATAAATACAAAGATATATTCTCCTTACTAGAGCCAGCTATAGAATTTAAGGGTATTCAGCTTTATCCAGATGATAAAACTCAATATGCTCCTATGCCGACATATTGGATACCTTACTTAGAAAAAACAGACTGTCTACATAAAGACAGTGAAATTTATGATATAGGAACAGCCAAAAAACTTATATTGCAAAAAGAGGCTGTTATCGGTAAAGATATTATACGACCAGCTGGCATAATCGAAGATGTTTGGCTTTTATCATTAACAGCAGCAGAAGCTGTACTTCGTAGAAAGCCGTTTGGTGTAAATTTTGAAATTATAGAAGTGAGGGAATAGCTATGGCAAAATCTTATGTACCGTATCTTACAATGTCTAAATGTGATAAAGGCAGCAAAGAAAAACCTCTTACTATAAATCCTGACCATGGAGTAATTTATCATGATAAGCCTCTGTTAAATGCTAATGACCATTACCCAGAAATTAATATTCCCTCATATGGTGAATGCGCCATAAAAGGAAAATGTAAGCCAAATACAGCAGATAAAGCATGGCAAAATGTTAATAAAAAACATATTATTGATGGAGCACCAGCACTTATGCAAGATAGTATTCTTCCTTGTAAAGAAGGAGGCACGATATCTATTATTATGCCAGCAGAAAACGTAAATGTAATCTCAAAAGTTTCTGAAGTGATGACTGACTTTGTAGAAAGTGGTATCACAGCTGCAACAGAAGCACAAAACGCTAAAGCTGAAAATACAGGTAGTAGTACCATGCCAGGAATGTATCAAGGCGCACAAGTAATAACTGATAAATAGGTTGATATTAAATATAAAAAAATGAAAGGAGTTATCAATGGCATTTCGATATATGGTATTAAAAAATGGTTGGCTAATATTCAATTATGGAACGGGAATAGCAAATTTTAGGGCTTCAACAGGAAGACCTGGTATATCTGACCCATCTATTGAAGATATGGGACCAATACCACCTGGCAGATATATTATTATTCCATCAGAAATAAGTGATGTAGATTATCGAAAATATAAAGAAGGAACTTTACAATATGAAAAATTTAAACGAGATTATATTTTAAGAAACTGGGTAGGAGACTGGGGATATTATCGTGTAAAATTACATCCGCAAAAACTAATGTATCCGAATAGAGACGGTCATCGTTCAGAATTTTTTCTTCATGGTGGGAAAAATCTAGGTTCAGCAGGTTGTATTGATGTTGGTAACCAAGATGCGGAATTATTTTCTTTAATAAAAAGAACTAATACCAATGATGGAACAGATAATATATTAGTTGAAGTTACAGAATATCCTAACAAAGAAGGATGGGAAAATTTAAAATCCGATTCTTTTTTGGAAAATCTACAGACTTGGTGGGAAGATATATAATGAAAAAAATCAATATAATACGTTCCTTAGCTTTTTGGTTATGTTTTATTTTTCAGATTGTTCTTTGGATATATCTAAACATAAATTTAAATATAGGCACATATAATTTAATTAATAAAAACGATGTGCCATTTGACCAATGGGGAAAAGAACTTTACTATTTAATGTGGCTATTATTATTAATAATGCCTAAATATAAAAGTTTATTTTTAATATTTTTATATGTATTGATTTCTTATAATGATGAAATACTTTATTTATATGTATCTGCTAAAAATATAGATATCAATGATATATATGTTAAAGATTATATTATATATTCCTTACAATCATATTATTGGTATTTTCTTAAAAATATTGTACAAGAACCTTTACTTTATTTTGGACGAATAATAAAATTTATAATTTTAACGATAATAATGGTTATAGAAATCTATATACCGATTTTGGGATTTTATGTTGGAGTATATCTAGTAAAAAAAATAGGAAGAAAATATAAAGAAAGGAATTAATTATTATGGGCTTTACTTTAAAAGTTGAAGGAAATGAGTCGCTTTTTTATGGTGAAAATATTGTGCAAATGGTAACGGCTTCATTTGATACACCAAATCTCCAAATAAGCCAGGTTGGGAATATTTAAAAGCAAATTCACCAATAGAAGAACTTCAACGATGGTGGAATGATTTATAAAGTTAGAGGTATTATTTTGAAAAATTATTTGAATGATTTAATAATAATTAATATATCGCTTAAACGATTGAATTATATATTCATATATTGTTTTATTGTGCAAATTTTATTATGTATGAATAGTTATGTGAATTTTACAAATGGGAATTTTTATCCATTAGGAAATCTTCCAAATCAGATTGGAGTTTGGGATAATATATTATTTATTTCATGGATAATATTAATAACATTTCTTCCTTGGGGAAAACGGTTATTTTTATTATTAGTTTATATTTTTATTTTTATGGAACAAGATATAATTACATTGTATATATCTAGTCCTATTCCTATACAAGATGTAATTAGCAAAATATTGAGTGCAAATTATTTTTATTTTATAGAGAATATTTTTGAATATCCATTTATATATATAGGAAGAATTTTTACAAATTGTATTGGTTTGATTTTTTTTACATTATTTATGTTTGTATTAACGATAATAATACAAGTGATACTTTTTTTGATAAAAGGATATATTATTATGTTTGTAAATAAAATAAAAAAATAAGTTTTATTAATATTGATAGATACAAATAGTAATTTTTTCAAATAATAAATAAAACAGATAAAAATAAAGAAATAAAAAGAAAGGAATTAATTATTATGGGCTTCACTTTAAAAATCGAAGGAAATGAGTCTCTTTTTTATGGTGAAAATATTGTGCAAATGGTAACTGCTTCACTTGATACACCAAATAATGTATGGGCAAAATTGATAAAATCACACCTTTTGTTTCCAAAACGATGGTTGATTTTGTAGAAAATGGTATTACAGCTGCAACAGAAGCACAAAACGCTAAGGCTGAAAATACAGGTAGTAGTACCATGCCAGGAATGTATCAAGGCACACAAGTAATATCTGATAAATAGGTTGATGTTATGAAAAATTTAAGATGGATTATTTTTTTATTTTGTATAGTATTACAATTTTTTTTCTGGCTTGCTCCTGATACTGATTTTGTCAATGGAATATTTTATGTAAATGATGTTGGTGGAACTATTGGAAAAAAACCGTATTGGGAAGTACCAGGATTTTTATATTTATTATGGTTCAGCTTATTGTTTACATTGTCGCGAAAAAAATGTATTTTTTTAATTTTATTATCTTTTATTGGAATAGATTTTACGGAAAATCTATATATGTATAATTTGCATATAAACGCAGAACAATATCCTCTACAGGATTTACCAAAACATTTAATTGAGAGTTTTTATTGGTATTATTTAAAAGGTTTGAACACTCAACCCGATGTATATATAGAACGCATATTAAACTTTATAATAGTTGCTACAGCAGTTTCTTTAATAATTTATTTAATTATATATGGAATGAAAAAAGGATTTAGATTTTTATTCAGAAAAATAAAAAGATGAAAGGAGTTATCAATGGCATTTAGATATATGGTACTGAAAAATGGTTGGCTAATATTTAATTATGGAACAGGAATTGCAAATTTCAGAGCTTCAACAGGACGACCCGGTATATCTGACCCATCTATTGAAAATCATGGACCCATACCACCAGGCAGATATATTATTATTCCATCAGAAATAAATGATGTTGATTATACTAAATATAAAATAAATGAGATAGAAGATATTCGTAACACAGCATATACCTTTGGTAAATTTATAGGAAGAAGATTTCAAGGTGATTGGGGACGTTACAGAGTTAAGCTACACGTTCAAAAATTTGATTATCCATCTAGGGATGGACACCGTTCGGAATTCTTTCTTCATGGAGGAGATACTTTAGGTTCAGCAGGTTGTATCGATGTTGGTAATCAAGATGTTGAATTATTTTCTTTAATAAAAAAAACTAATACCAATGACGGAACAGATAATATTTTAGTTATTGTTACAGAGCAGCCCAATTCATGGGATTGGAACTATATGGATACCGGCGGTATACCTTATACTGTTGAAGAATGGGAAGATTATTCGAAGAAAACAAGAGGATGATTTATTATGGGCTTTACTTTAAAAATCGAAGGAAATGAATCGCTTTTTTTGGCGAGAATATTGTACAGATGGTAACGGCTTCATTTGATACACCAAATAATGTATGGGCAAAATTGATAAAATCACACCTTTTGTTTCCAAAACGATGGTTGATTTTGTAGAAAATGGTATTACAGCTGCAACAGAAGCACAAAACGCTAAGGCTGAAAATACAGGTAGTAGTACCATGCCAGGAATGTATCAAGGCGCACAAGTAATAACTGATAAATAGGTTGATATTAAATATAAAAAAATGAAAGGAGTTATCAATGGCATTTCGATATATGGTATTAAAAAATGGTTGGCTAATATTCAATTATGGAACGGGAATAGCAAATTTTAGGGCTTCAACAGGAAGACCTGGTATATCTGACCCATCTATTGAAAATATGGGACCAATACCACCAGGTTGGTATATTATATATCCTTCAGAAATTAGTGATGTATATTATTGGAATAAAAAAGAAAATGTTGCTAATTATGCCAAAACATATGCACATTATGTTGTTAGAAATGCTATACAAGGTGATTGGGGTTCATATCGTGTAAAATTACATCCATATATATTTAAATATCCAGGGAGAGATGGACATAGATCAGATTTTTTTCTTCATGGTGGGAAAAATATAGGTTCTGCTGGATGTATTGATGTTGGCAGAGAAGATATTGCACTTTTTAACTTAATAAAAAGTACTAGTACTTATGATGGTACAGATAATATATTAGTTGAAGTTACAGAATATCCTAACGGTAATGGTTGGAATAAATTAAATGCTACTTCTCCAGTTGAAGAACTGGAACAATGGTGGAACAGTTTTTAAGTGAGGTGATATCTTGAAAGAATTCATAAGAAGCACAGCACTTATAAAATTGTCCTTCAAATATAATATTTTTGTATTTATTTTATGCCTTATAATAGAAGGAATTTTATTTATAAATGAATATATAAAATTTAATACTGGTGTCTTTTATCCTTTAGGTATAAAAGAGTCTCAAATAGGATATTGGGAGAATATATTATTTTATTTATGGATTGTCTTGCTAACGTGTATAACATTAAAAGAAAGATTATTATTACTTTCTTTTAATGTTATAATCTTTATGAGTAAAGATATTGTTACTTTATATGAAGTTAGAGATGTTCCTATTCAAAATATGTTTTCATTTATATTTGAGCTTTATTATAAATATTATTTTAATGATTTATTTATATATCCTCTATTATCTTTGAAACGAATAATAATAGATATAATAATATTTATATTTAGTACGTTATTTATATGTTTATTAACAATAGCTTTACAAATAATACTATTTTTATTAAAAGAGTTTATGTTATCTTCTTTAAGATATATAAAAAAATAAAAGGATGATTTATCATGGGCTTCACTTTAAAAATCGAAGGAAATGAATCGCTTTTTTATGGCGAAAATATTGTACAGATGGTAACGGCTTCACTTGATACGCCGAATAATGTACGGGCAAAATCAACACAAATGTGTTTAACACTTCAAATTGCAGGAAAATTACAAGCAGATGATAATGGCAGCATCAATAGCCAAACAGTAAAATTATTTGAATGGTCAATGATACCACCAGAAGAAGAGGACGTATATAGAACAGTAACAGTAGAATTTAATCATGGTGGACAGTGTTTTCGCCGAATTACTTTAGACACTGCCTTTGTTGTTGATTATGATGAAAGATATTCAACCAGTAGTGGTGTGGGAGATTTTTTTATGATAATTAGACAAAAAGCAGATATGATTAAAAATGTGAATGTTGAGGGAAATGTAGCATTAGCAGCTGGTCTTGGAGATATGGCAACTTCTCTAGGACAAGGTACAGGTATTGTAAATAATAAAACTAACTCTACAGATGCAGTTGGCAGAGCTATTGCATCTGTAGCAGTAGAAAAAGTTTTGCAAAAAGTAGACCTTTCAGGAACAGCATCATCTATTAATGCGGCAATACAAAATTCAAATAAATAAGAGTATAATAGACAATATGAAAAAAGGTCTTAAACATTTTCGTGAGAATGAAAAACTTGAAAACCTCTACAATATAATATATAATATAGATACCAAAGATAATATTAGATTAGTCCATAGAAGAAAAGAAATGCCGTGAAGTTGCAGCTTCACGGCATTTTTTTATAAAAAAACGAGGCTCATAATGTTGCAGCATCATGAACCTCTTGCGATAAATTTATATACCGCTAACGCCAAAGCGGTTAGGATTGTTGCTATTTATGTTGTCTATCAATCCATTTGCTTAGGTAATTACCGATTACACTAGCCACAACAGACACCAAAAAAGATAATAAAAGATTGTCGTCCACAGAAAACACCTACTTCCCGTTGCCTGTCTGGAGATAGCAACGTATATATTATATAGACAGCTATTATATTTTGTTAAAACTGTATGAAAATATTTTTATTATTTATTAGCCGAAAAATAAGAAGTTGAAAATATCAAAGCTGGTATAGTTACAGAGTAATCCAATTTATAGAACACCTAAAATGCCACATTTTAGACGATTTACAAAAAAACCGCTATAGCGAAAAATTTCTGTATTCTCATGAGGATATTGTACATAGGCATAACGTTAGTATGAATTATGTTCAACGTTTATCAGCAGAAAATAGATTATCCAGAAGAAAAAAAGATGTTTAATCTATTGAAAAACTAATATAAAATGATATAATATAAATACAAAGATACTAATAGATGTATTTCCATCTGGAACAAAAATACCGTGAAGCGGCAACTTCACGGTATTTTTTTATAAAAAAACGAGGCTTTATGATGCGGCAACATCATAAAGCCTCTTGCGATAAATTTTATATACCGCTAACGCCAAAGCGGTCAGGATTATTGCTATTTGCGTCCGTCAATCCATTTACAAATGTAATACGAAGCGACACTTGCCATAACAGACACCATGAAAGATACTAATAAATTTTCCATCTGAAACACCTCCTCCCGTTGCCGGTCTGGAGATAGCAACGTATCTATTATATATACTACAAATAATAATTGTCAAAATGAATTTGATTTTAGTTATTACAGCAGGTACTAAACCATAATATATAGTATCTGCCTTTTTATTTTCTACTGTTTTTGTTTCTTTCTCTTGCTTAGCAAGGTTAAAATGTTTCACGTGAAACAATAAACATGATAATAGTTATATAATAATAGTTATATAATAATAGTTATATAATAATAGTTATATAATAATAGTTATATAATAATAGTTAATGTGAAAAAATTGTTAGAATATTAGAAATAATTGTTTTATGGTTGCATTATGAACGTATATTATATACGTTCATAATGTTTTTTTAGATTTTTTTAATATGGTACTGTATAAAGAGCAAAGATATCTGGAATCATATAAATATAATAAGCTGCTAATGCAGTGGTAGTTCTAACAGCAATATATAATATATAATTAGATAATATTTGTTTAATATGATATACAATGAGTGAATGACAATTCCTCATACGATGAGTTAAATATAAATACATACATATAAGTGCAGTTGTGAACATTAATGAAATTTCAAAATAAAGAAATAAACTATTTAAACTTATATTATTATCTATTAAAAATTTTATAAAATAAGATCTTTGTTGAGGCGTCATGCCACTAATTATAGAAAAAACATCTGTGCTAGTGTTTATTACATCAAAAAGAAAGGATATCTGTTCTGGTAGAATCATTATTAAAATTTGAAGTAATATATCATCAAGATAATTTATTAAATCATAAATTATTTGCATTTTAAATGGTTCATCTCCCCATATAATTTAATCATAGCTTTATTTTTTAATAAACAGGTCTTTTTCTACGTGTTTTTGGTTTTCGTACAAATGTAATTTCTTGTTCTTTTCTTTCTATAAATTCATTCATCATCTCAAACATAGCACCTGCTATTGTTTGTCGTGATGTATAAGCATACGATAAAAATTTATCCCATAGTTCAGCGTCTGCTACAAAAGTAACGCGTTTTTTTCCATCCTTAACTTCTTGAATACGTTCTTTTTTTTTCTTTTTATTTTTTCTTTCTAATGTATTATTTTTTAATGTGGAATCAACCATTCCCTCTAAAAAATTTGATGTTACCTTACTCATTATTATTCTCCTGTTTTACAATTTCATCAATTAAATCAGAGAAATCTTTTGCACCTGTGGAATCTGATTTATAGGCAAAAATATCTTGACCAAATCCTGGACTTTCTGCAATGGTTACACTATTACGAATATATGTTTTATATAATCTATCTTTAAACATTTTAGCGACTTCTTCAGATGCCTCTTTGTGCAATTTGCGACGACCATTATACATATTTAGAATTACACCACTAATTTTTAAATCATGATTTATTCTACGTTGAACAATGTCAATCGTTCTTGTTAATTGAGATACTCCTTGAGCCGATAAAAATTCTGGCATCATTACAATAATAACTTCTTTAGCAGCTACTAACGAATTAACAGTCATCATACCCAAAGATGGAGGGCAATCAATTAAAATATAATCATATTCATCTTCTACTAAATTAATAGCTTCATGTAGTAGAAAATCCTTACCAGGTTCATTGGCAAGCTCTAAATCAGCCGCAGCCAAAGCGATATCTGCTGGCAAAATAGAAGCATTGTTTGTGGTTTTTATAATGGCATCTTTAATAGAACATTCTCCTTTTAATACTTCAAAGATGGTATTTTCTCCATCAGTGTTGCGTATTCCTAGACCTACTGTGAGATTGCCTTGGGCATCTGCATCTATGTATAGAACTTTTTTATTTTTTAATGCTAATCCAGCCCCAATATTTAAAGTACAAGATGTTTTGCCGACACCACCTTTTTGATTTACAATAGCAATGACTCTATTATTCATAAGAGTAACCTCCAATGCTTTTTATAATATAGTAATTTTACCACAGAATATTAAATATTACTAGGTAAACTTATTTTAATAAGTTTACCTAGTAATATTTAGTTATAATATGATTAATATGCACTTAATTAGATGATAAATATAATATAAATTATATTATTGTTTATAAAATTTAAAATAAAATATTTAATGTTTACTAAGTAAACTTATTTAATTAAGTTTACTTAGTAATATGAGTAACATAATGTTACTGAGTAAACTTATAAAGCCTTAAAATATAAGGTCTTGACGATTTTTTATTTTTTTGATATCATAAAAAACAAGTTGAAAAACAATGAAAAATTTAATAAAAAATATAAAATATATAAAAGCAAAAAAAAAGCTAATCATGTTGGCGCATGATTAGCTTTCTGAAAAATTCTAAAACCCAACTCCTAACCAAATTAATTTAAACTATTAAAGTCAAATTACTAAAGTTAGCTTGGTTGATTGTGTTTGATATGATTATTATAGCTATAAACTTTAGTAGTGTCAAGGTTTTAGAATGTTTTAGAGTTTTTAATAAATCTTTTATTTTTAAAAGTTTTATTAGCTTTATTATATCTAAAATCAGATATGGGATTAGACCATATCAGCACGCTTTGATGCTTATTCAAAGAAAGGGAACTACACTAGGCATTGGTGTATAAACTATGGTATAGAAGAAATCTATACTAACTGTGTTGCGAGCAGATGCGATAAATACGCACGGTGTAAATAACATACTTAACTGTTATTTAAATACGTAAGTGGGTAAAGTGCTGACAAACTCCCATTAAATGCCTAAATGTAAATGTACTTAAAAGCCGTTTATACGGCTTTTTTTATTTTTAATATGAAGTATATAAGCACATGGTTAAATAAGTCAGCGGGGGCTAAGTATCGGGTGCGAAAGTACCGTATGAAAGTTACTAGGGAAATCTAGTGCAGTGAGGGCGATAGGACCACTGTGATAACTTTTGCTGTGTAGAAGCAGCGGCTAGTTAAGTTTAATAATGGAAACTTCACGATCAACGGGTGTGTAATAAATCCAGTGAAAAAGGAACAAATTAATAGTGATACAGTATAACATTACAAAATTTTGTAACAAGGTATACTATTAACTTGTTTCTTTCTCCCTCTGGGTGTGCATATTTTATTCGAGATGTCAATTAGTTTTGTGCCTAGTTTATTGATAATTTTATAAAAATTTTTGATGAAACTATTAAGATACTAACTGAAAACTTTTTATTTAAGTAGCTTTAATTATATATATTGTAGGTGTAGTTCTATGTATCTTGTAAAATAAGATATATATTTATTTGTTTGTAAGATAAATTATTATTAAATAATTTATATGCTATAAACCGACTTTTAAAAGTTAGACTTGAAAATCTAATTATTGGAAGGTCGGTTTTTATATATTTGTTTATTATACTATAATATATGAGAATAAATAATTATTTTGATTATGACGATATATAAATTTATTGTAAGAGATTTCATGTTGTGATAATATTTTGAGTTTTTTATGAGAAATGCTGTGAAAAGACAACTTTATGGCATTTTTTGTTTTCTATGGATTATTTTACTATTATCTTTTGTATTTTTATTATATTATAGAGAATATATTTCAAAATTTTAATTATGTAATGGTTATATGAAGAGGTAATCTGCGTAATATATTAATGTGAATTATTTTCATATTAATATATTACAAAGGAGGACCTCAATGAGAGCAATAATAATTTCCGTCGTTGTGAAATTTATAGAAGCATTATTGTTAAATCTAGCAGTAGATGGAACAATGGATTATGTAAATGAATTTCTTAGTTGTTTAAATGGAATTTTGTTTTGATATTATTTCATTAGAAGCTGAAAAATTTAGAACAATATAGTTTCATAAATGAAAAAGTGAAAACAGCTTATTATTATAGTAATGATAGATTATACTTAAAAGAGTAACAGGTATTTTATGTATCATGTAAACTGTTATAGATGGTAAGATATTTATTATAAAGTTTATATTTTTGTAGTTTTTAATTATAATTATACATAAGAAAAAGCTAAAATAAGCGTAGCAATTAAGTTTATATTGCTACGCTTACAAAGTTTAATTTTGTAGGTCATCACATATATACTATTGTTTTGTTCTATATTTTTTCTTCTTCTAGTGCAATACTAATAGCTTTACAAATATAGTCATTTACACTCATATTTTTTTTTGATGCCATTTCCTTTAGTTTTTTATGTAAACTAGGGTAGATTGCTAATGCCATTTTTTTACTTTTTTTCTCTATAAGAATAGGATTTACACGAAAACCTTCAGGAACATTTATAGCTTCAATTTCTTCTGAAGATAAATATTTTTTTGATGTAGTATTGTTATTAGTTACTGTATTTTGTTCTTCTTTTTGTTCTATTGATGAATTTGATATAAAATTCATAGCAGGAATTATTTCATCCATTTTAGATGTGAAGTTTTTTTTCTTATCCATATTATTCTCCTAATATTTCTTCTACCAATTTTTGATAATCAAAACTTGCATTACTATATTTAGAATAGTCAAATATATTTTTTTGTACTACTTGAGATTCTTTAATAGCAGTACATTCTCTAATTTTTGTATCGAAAACTTTAGTATTAAGTTGTTTGGCTTTATTTATAATTGATGTTGTTGCATTGTTGCTAATTATTGTACGTTTATTATATCGCGTTAATAAAATACCGCAAACTTTTAATTGTGGATTACAATATTTTTTTACAGCAAAAATTGTTTGATATAATTGACTAATACCTTGTAGACTATAAGCATCTGGTTGAGCTGTTATTAAAGCTTCAGTGGCTGCTGTTAAGGCATTAATAGTGATAGTTCCCAATGCAGGTGGAGTATCTAAAATGATAAAATCAAAACAATTAATAATATCAGATAAAGCTTCTTTTAATTTATATTCTTTTCCTGTTTGATTTAAAATAGTATCTATAGTGGATAATAAAGGTGAACCAGCAATAAAATTATTACATATTGCTTCTTTTATAGAAATTTCATCTGAAAATACATCATAAATTGTGTATTTGCTATCAAGATTGATTGAATAGGTTAAGTTGCATTGTGCATCTAAATCAATTAAAAGAGTTTTAAAACCTTTTTTTTCTAAACCAGCAGCTAAATTTTGTGCGGTCGTAGTTTTACCGACACCACCTTTTTGATTTATGATACTAATAATACGTGTCATTTGAACACCTCCGTATATATAGTTATATATATATTATATTATATATATATAACTATATCAACATAATTATATATATTATATTATATAATTTGATATCAAGATTAATTGAATAGGTTAAGTTGCATTGTGTATCTAAATCAATTAAAAGTGTTTAAAAATATTTTTTCTAAACCAGTAGCTAAATTTTGTGCTGTGTAGTTTTATCAACGTTACTTTTTTGATTTATGATACTAATAATACATATAGTTTTAATATATATATAATTATATATATTGCATTATATATATAATTATATATAATAGATAAAAGCAGATATTATCAGGGGATAATATCTGCTTTTTTTATTGAGTTTAATTTAAAATAATTGTGATTATAAGGATAAACAGAAGCATCGCTCGCTCGTCCTTATAATCACAGTTATTTTAAATAGACCACAATGTATTTTTCTTTCAGAAAAAGTATAAATAATTTTTTCACGCTTTTCTTCTTCGCATGATAACGATGGAAGCAAAAAAGACAAGGGTAAAATGTACAGTAAAACTGCCCTTGTCTTTTTTGCTTCCATCGTTTTCAAGGTCATGCGAAAAGCGTAAAAAAAATGGACGCTTATGAGAACAACAACTAGCTGAAAGAGAGGTACAATCATGACTACTACTAATAATATTTATGTAAGTGTTTTTTTGACTAATTTGGGTAAATACGTTGAAGGTTATCTAATTGGTAAATGGATTACATTATCTACAGCTATAAATTGGAAAGAAGAACTAGAAAGCATAGACGTTAAAGACGGTACAGATTACGAAGAATTTTTTATAACAGATTTTGAAAGCAATGCAAATATAAAAGTGAATGAATATATGTCTATTAGTGAATTAGAAGAAATGGCAGAAAAAATTGAAGAACTTAATAATACTACTGATATTGATATTTTTAAGGCTATTTTGACTTGTGCTTCTGATTTTGACGAAGCTTATAATGTGGCTATTAATGGCAATTATATTTATTATGATGATGTTAATGATGAAGATGATTTAGGTCATGCTTTAGTTGATGAAGGCTTCTTTAATAATATAGATGAAAAAATAAAAATGTACCTAGACTATGAAAGCATAGGCAGGGATTACATGATAAATGTAAATGGCAGTTTTTCCGATAATGGTTTTATTGCCTTGTATTAAAAAATAAGGCTTGATAGTTTTTAGCTATCAAGCCCCTAACCAAAAAAAAAGAAGTGATAATATGAAACTTTTAGAAAACATAAATCTTGATACAGTAAATATAAGTAGAATTGAAACGATTATAAAACAACAAAATGAATGTTTATTAGAAATGTATAAGTTATTACTCTTTGATGAAACAACTGATGAACCAGATAATAACAAATGGGCTAAAGCTTTTTTAGAAACACAAATAAAGGCTTTAGAACATATACAAAAAATAACAGAAAAACATAAACAACATTTCTCTAAAAAAGAAGTAAAAAAAGACGATAAATATTTTGATGATGATAATAATGATGATGACGATATGGAACAAGAAAGTTTATTTTAAAGGAGCGAAAGAAAATGAAAGTTTATGGTGTTGGTAGATTAACAAAAGACATAGATAACATTGATTTTAGTGCTACTGGCGTATGTGTCGTGAAATTTACTCTTGCAGAAAATATTTACAACTATAAAACCAAAGAAACAGAAGCTGAATTTTATGATTGTGTAGCCTTTGGTAAACTTGCCGAAAGATTAGGCAATCTAAACATAGAAAAAGGCGAAAAATTGCAGATTGAAGGTAGATTATCTGTAAAAGTTTATGTAAATAAACATGGCAATAAAAGTAAATATACACAAATTATATTAAATAGCTTTGAATTATGCGGTAAGAAAGCAGGTAAAAGATGAAAAGAATACAATTAATGTTTGCTTATCATGAGTTTTTAAAAGGCGGTAAATATTTTACCGCCCATAAAATCCTAGAACTTCTAAATAAAAAGAAAGTTTATTTAGGCTTAGATGATACTAGCTGGGAAGTAGAACAGTTAGCATATAAGTTAAAATTACAAATAACTTATAATAGAAATTGTAATGGTGCTTGTGTTTATCTATAGAAAGGACTTTTATCATGAAGCTTTTAGCCCAAACAGAATTATCTCGACCACACGCTTATTTATATTGTCAAACAAGTCAAGCATCTTTGTTTGTATCAAAACACACCGCTTTTTGTAGTGAGTGTGGGAATAAATTTACATTTAGTAAAGTAAATCCATTTACACAAAAGATTTATTGTTCTAAATGTGGTCGAGGTTATGATTATAAAAAAGATGAAGTAATAATAAGTAAAGCGTATAATGTCGAGTTACCTTATATAACAATGTTAAAACTATATGAATTAAAAAATAAAATAGAACTTAGAATATATTACAATAGTATTTCAATCGGAAACGATAACGTTTTAAATTTTTCCAAAATAAAAGAAACATACACTTTTGATATAAAAAATAGAGATGTAATTTTTAAAAAATATATAAATAATGTTCAGTATGATAAACAAGATATAGGTTATATAACAGATTTAGAAAACTTAACAGAAAATACTGCACTTTATTTTCTTAAGATAAATACTAAAAATTATTACTTTGATAGTTTAACAGCTTTATTAAAGAAAATAAGAACAGCTATAATAAAAAAAGTTTATCAGGTGCATAATATTAAATTAAGTAATGTATATGTAAATAGCTTATCCAAACATGAAAAATTTTTAGGAAATATATTGAATTTAGCTCATAGAGTACGTTTTTTCAATAGTCCTAATATTTCCTATAATAAAGATTTTAATGATGTAAAAACTTATGTCATTAATGAATGTTTAAATGACTTTGAAAAACAATATACTGATAAATTAAGAAAAGACTATATATCTACCATTTTTGATTTATTGAAATTGCCAAACATAAAATTTTTAAAACAACATTTCTCTTTAAAAAACTTGCTTATAGTAAATGCAATATATAATAATCTAAACAAGGATTTAAGTAATAATTTATTAAAGTTTTATTTAGAAAATGAAAAATGCTTTATAAATAAAGAATACAAAGAAAGTTATCATAGTAATTTAGAGAGAAGAATAAATAAATTATATGTATATATAGATTTTATTAATAAGTTATATTTAAAATACTATAAAAATGTAAAGGTTAATGTTATTTTTAATAAATACAATTATATAAAAGATATATTAAATTTATACAAAGAAGCAAATTTGACTACTTTAAATAAATTAGAACAAGAAAATATTGCTTTTAGTAAACTGCATAATTGGCTGGCTTTAGAAATAGCTAAACAGCCAGAAAAAGATTTTAAATTTGATATAGCTACTAATATTATTGATAAATATGATGTAGACATTAAAAAATATCATTTTTCTTGTGTAAAGAAATATAGCAATTTAAAAGAAATTGCATACCTATTAAATAATTGTAGTGCAGGATACAAAAATCTTATAAGTGATAGATTACAATTAATAGCAATAGCCGATGATGAAGGAGTAAAAGCATTAATAGAAATACAAAATAATTATATTGTACAGGCTAAACTTTATAATAATGTACCAGCTAACAAAAATAGTTTTATAAATAATCTTATAATAACTTTTGCAAAGGAAATAGGGCTTAAAATCAATACAACAGATGTTATAATAGATAATTATAGTTTATTAAATAAAGCCAGTTAATATAAAAGCTACATGATTAATTCATGTAGCTTTTTTGTTTTTAGCCATTTATTTTTATTTTAGGTATAATCATAAGGACTACATAATAAAAACAGCTTAAAATCACTCATAGAAAGCGACATTTGAAAAAATCGCGAGAGAAGGTTGATTTTCTTGAAAGAAAATCTTCAATGAAAAGAAAAGAGCAGGTTACAGCCCTGCTCTTTTATCTTACCGAAAATTATCTTAACGTCCCATATTCCGATTATTACTTTTATCTTTATCTGAAAAAGACATTACTATTTTTTGTTTTTTTACCTTTATTTTTTCTATATTTTCAGATAAAATTTCTTCTAATTTTTTGCAATTTTTAAATGGCTTCATGTACATTTCAATATCATATTTAAGTTCCATACTGAAAGCCCTATCATAGGCAATCTTATTAACAGCTAAATCTCTAGCTATATATAATTCATTGCGTTTTTCTTGATTTAAATTAGATTTTTCCCAATTCATTTCAAATCCAGCTTTTAATGCAAGTTCACGAGTAAATTCTCTAATTGTACGACTATTACCATCTCTAAATGGATGCAAATAATCTAACTTAGAATAAATTTCTGTCATTTTTTTTACAAATGTCTTTACTTGCATTTTTTTCATTTTATTAATATCAATATTCTTTTTCAAAAAATCCTGTGTTTCATTTATAATTATTTTATCCATATTTGAATAAACAATATTAGATGTTTTTGATGTTCCAGGAATAGGACGATGCTTCATCCATGTTTTCCAGGGCAATAATTCAGCTCTATATTGCCCTGGTTTATAAAATCGTTCATATTTTCCGCCTAACTTAGGCAAATCCTGAAAAAGATATTGATTGATTTTACATAAATGTTCTAAATCAAAATTTCCTTCTATAGGATGACTGTCCAATTCCATTAATCTTCTTGGAATATATAAGCCTTCCTTTTCTTCCATATCTTTTTCGCTCATATAAACTCCTATTTTCTCGGTAATGTTTTGTCTATCTCATCACCAAGTTCTTTTAAAGATAACTCTCCATTAGCATATCGTTCATAAAGTTTTTTAGTTTCATCAGTAAAAATACAACCTTCCATTTCACAGCTTCCCATTGCATAAGCAAGTTGTTTATGTCTACGTTTATGTTCTGCTATACTAATCATTTTGTAACCTCCAGCAAATATATTTTTTGAAAGATACCATTTTAAAATCTAATATCATATTTCTTATATTATTATATCATATTTTCATTAAAAAGTCATTAAAAACCTTTATATATAAGGAATTTTAATGACTTTTTTAAATAAAAAAATATCTGATTTCCAATTAAAACAGTTGTAATAAAATCAAAATTAATAATAATACTGGTGTCAAAATTGAAGATATACTTATCCACTTAAACATTCTATCGTGGTCTTTTTCCAAATTTTTATGCCAACTAACAATAGATTTCTGAAGTTGATTATAATTTTTAGCTGCATTATTGACTATCTTTTTATATTCATCAAGACATTTTTCATGTACAATCTTTGGCATAGTATTTATTATTTCATCACTCGTTTTTTTTAAGTTAACTGATGAATCATTAATTTTTTGCACTTGATGGGTTAATTTTTCTATTAACTCCTGATGTGTAGCATTTTCGTCCGATAGGCGTTTTAAAACACTACTTATATTTATTAAAATTTCATCTTCAGCTGAAGTTTTTTTAGGTTCATTTTGTTTAATTGAAATATCTTCTTGTTGTTTGCTGTACTCATCTTCAGCTGAAATATCTTCTTGCTGTCTGCTGTATTCATCTTCAGCTGAAATATCTTCTTGCTGTCTGCTGTATTCATCTTCATAACTCATAAATAAAGTCCTCCTTATAATTCTGGTTTACCATTTTTATCATTAAATGTTTTATTGCAACTTTGACATAGCCAAAATTCACCATTTTTACCTAATTTTTTTACCAGTAAATTTTTACAACTTGGACATTTAGCCATAATTGGCTTACCGTTATCATCTTCAAAAAAAATTTTTTTCCCTGTTACTGGAGAAACACAATCTGGATTATTACACATGTGAAAATATTTATCTATTTTAGCTGAATATTTTCTAACAATTTGCCCTTTATTACATATAGGACAAGTAATACTCTCTTTATCTCTATAAAATGGAAACTCTTTATTTTCCGCAAATTTTATATTGTCATAGACCATATTTATTACAGTATCTATAAAATCCTGCAAAGATTGTTTTCCTTCAGCTATTTCTGCCAGTTTATATTCCATTTCTGCGGTAGTATCAGGATAAGTCAAAGACTTATCTATATTCTCAATTAGACTTATACCAAAATCCGTAGGTACAAGTTCTTTTTTTACTTTTTTTAAACAAGGCTCTATATCCCTGCCCTTAGAAACAGTATCTTGAAGCTCGGCAATTATTGTATCTCGTGTTGCAGGTGTCCCAATACCTTTTACTTCTTTTAATTTTTCCCGATTAGGATTTTTAGCATCCACATATTTATAAATATTTGCCATAGCTGCAAGAAGCGTTCCTTCTGTAAAACGTTTTGGTGGTATAGTTTTCTTTTCCTGGATTAAGTAATCGCCTTTATCAATTTTGTCTCCAATTTTCAGTTTTGGTAAGATGTTTATATCTTCTTTTTCTTCAAAACCTTTTTCAAAAGCTTTAAATCCTGCTTCAATTATAGTCTGTCCACTACCAATAAAAATTTCATCAGCAACAGATAGACTAAATGTTGTCTTTTCAACTGTACATGGTGGGAAAAATTGCAATATATAGCGTTTTGCTATCATGTTATAAATTTTTTGCTGGGTATCATCAAGGTCATCTACTTTTACTATAGTAGGTATTATTGCATGATGAGCCGTTATCTTTTTGTCATTCCATGCTTTAGATTTTAATGCTATATTTGCTTTATCTTTTCCTAGAATATTTAATATATCAAAGATTTTTTTAGCATCTTCAAATTGTCCTTCAGGTATATAATTACAATCGGAACGTGGATAAGACACAAATTTTTTCTCATATAATTGTTGTACAGTATCAAGTACAATTTTTGGCGAATAACCATATTTTTTGTTAGCTTCAACTTGCAAAGTATCGAGCGAATAAGGTAACGGTGGATATTCCGTCAGTTCCTTTTCTTGTACATCTTTCACTGTTATTTCAGCATTGTGTAGTTTTAATTTTATGGCTTGTAATATCGCCTTATCTTTTATTCTATTTTCATTGTTTGTAAGTTTATCTGAAGGTTTTAATTGTGCTCTAAAAGGCAAATTATCCTTTGTAAAACTGCCTATTAGCTCATAATATTTAGTAGACTTAAAATTTTGTATCTCTTTTTCACGATTTACAACAAGTGCAAGTGTTGGTATTTTTACACGACCAATACGAAAAATTGTATTATAACCATATTTTCTAGCACTTACACTGTAAGCTCTTGTTAAATTCATACCAACAAGCCAATCAGCGCGACTTCTTCCAAGCCCTGCCATATACAAGTTTTTAAAATTATTATTATCCTGGATATTTTCAAAAGCTCTTTTAAGACTTATATCATCTTTTGCGTTTAATAATAGCCTTTGTACTATCCCCTTATAACCTGCATAATCTAAAATTTCATCAATTAAAAGCTGTCCTTCTCTATCTGGATCGCCAGCATTTATAACTATATCTGCCTTTTTTAATAGCTGTAGTATTACATCTAACTGCTTTTTAGTATTAGCAGAAGGTTTAATTTGCCATTTTTTAGGAATTATAGGATAATTTTTCCAAAATTTATATTTCTCATCATATTCTTCAGGTGTTGCAAGTCTTAAAATATGTCCATAAGCCCAAGTTACAATTACATCACCATCTTTTTCAAAATATCCTTGCTGTTTTTTATAATCATTTTTCCATAAATAATTAGCTATTGCTTTTCCAATATCAGGCTTTTCCGCTATAAAAATTTTCATTTAAAATCAACTCTTTTCTTTATTTTATATCATATTTATGATATAATATTATTGTAAAAATAATATTATGAGGTAAAACTATGAATATTAATATATTTGAAAACTCCGAAACAATATCTAAAAGAATAAAAAATATACGTAAATACTACAAAATGAACCAGCAAGATTTTGCAAAAGAAATTGGGATTTTACAATCCACACTATCTGAAATAGAACGTGGAAATGTAAGCCCACAATTTAAGACATTGCAACTTCTCGGAGATATGATAGGTCGGTCCAATTTAGAATGGTTATTATACGGAAAAACAGAAACAATAAAAACTGATGAATGGAACAAAACCCGTATAAACAACTTACTTATTAAACTAAATGCAGATGAACTTAAATTCTGCCGTGAATGGTTAGAATTATATGTAAATTCTTTAAAAAAGAAATGAGGTATGTAAAATGAAAACTAAATGCTTATTATTTGTAATTTTAATGTTATTAATAACATTAATTAGTGGTTGTAGTAATGAAGGTGATAAGTACATAGGAAAATGGACTGGTTTATCAAATCCTAACAATCCTTTATCAGATTTAAGACAAGTAACAATAGAAAAAAATAGTGAAAACAATTTTATTATCAATGAAAAAATAGGTTCTTATAATGCTTATGGCAAAAAATGTGAATGGAAAGAAAATACAAGTACCGATATTGCTACATTAAAAGATGGGAAATTAGTAATAGGTGGAACTTCATTTACTTATATCGAAAAAGATAATACTCTATTGTATAATGGTGATGGTAAATATTATTTAAAAAAAGATGATGATGATAGCGAGTATACTAATTTAAAAAAACAAGCTGAACCATTAGCTATAGAACGTTTTGAAAAATATAAAGCTCAAGAAAAAGAATTAAATACATCTCCTTTTGAAAGATACGGAAAAACAAAGTGGTAATAAAAAGCAGGGGTTAACCCCTGCTTTTTTAATTTCCAAATCTCATAAAGCCTAATGCTGGCTCTTGAGGAGGTCTATTTTCTTCATCAAAAGTACTAGGATTATATGGATCATATCCATAAAATTGACCAGCTTTTATTTTTTCTTTATCTAATCTATCAGCAGCAGCTTTTGTTTCTTGGTCAACTATATTATTGATAAAACGTGCTCCGTTTGTTTTTGTTTTATCAATAGAATTTAATGTATTTACTATATTCATAGCATTTGCACGTTGTTTTTCGCCCAAAATGCCGTCTGTTTGTGTACTTAATATTTCAGATTGCAGGTTCATTCTATCAGCTTGATTATTAATTGTTTCTTGTATAATATCTGTTGCTTCTTTTTTTGTATAGGTTTGTTCTTCAGCAAGTTTAATATTATACGTTTGGTCATTCAATGCTTCTTCAATTTCCCAAGACTTATAAAAGTCTTTGTCTTTAAAAACTTTATTAGGATTAATTAAACTTTCACCATCAGGTTTTATAACCTTCTCAATTTCTGTACTTATTTTATTTTCATCAATATTTATTTTAGTATTAACTAAAATCCTATTTTTAAGATTTTCTAAGCTATTTTGTACAGCTTGAAGCATTTGTGCTGTTTCCCTTATACTATCTGCTAACCTTTTATAATCAATAACATGGTCTCCTGGTTTTAAACCGCCCCAACCCCAAGCTCCAGCAACTGTACTAATACTAAACAACAAAACAAATATTATACTTATCCTTTTTTTCATTATTCATCATTCCTTACTCAAAGGAAAAAATAAGTATTACTTTCTTTTCAACATCTTTCAATGAAATTGTTCCTAAATACCGTGAATCAAAAGATATATCAGGGTCATTTAAAAAAAGTATTTCATCTTTAAGGACTATATGCTCCCCTATTTTATTATTTTGCGGTAAACCATTCATGTGATATATCTTATATTTTCGACCATGAATTTCTACAGCATCCTCACCTACTCTATAAACATCTCCTGGCAAACCCTGTACTTTTTTTATCATAGGATATCCTTTTTGTACATTTAATATAGGAACATCTACAGGAAGTTTAACAACAACAAAATCTCCATAATCTAAATTCTGATTAGGTGCTATCACATATATTCCACGAGGTGCAGATGGTGATATATTTTTATAAAATATTGTTCCCATACATAGATACAATATTGTTATAAAAATAATAAAAAATAGAATAATTTTACAAAATTTCAATGAGTATAGTCGTGCATGCACGACTATACCATTGTATTTTTTAAGACAATTCATATTTACCACCTAACATTTTTAACAAAGATGTTGGTATTCTTGCTGTTAAAAAAGCAAGTCCAATCAAAGAAAGGCACATCAATATAAATTTAATCATGGCTTCTGAATTTATACCATTATTTACAGTATAAGAACCAGATAAATTACCATTTACAAGGTCTATATATTCTTGTGCCCAACCTGGAAGTGGTTCACCAGCTGTTACATTTCCAGGTCCTCCATTATAAGCTGCTAATGCATAATTCCAATCACCATACATATCATGTAATTGTTTCATGTATTTAGCAGCGGCTTCTAAATTCTGTTCTGGATTAAATGGATCGGAACAGCCAAGTTCTGCTGCTGTTCCAGGCATTAATTGTCCTAATCCTTGTGCACCAGCCCCAGATACCGCATTAGGGTTCCAGCTACTTTCAAGTTGTATTTGTGCCAAAAACAGTGATACTGGAATACCATACTTTTGAGCTTTTTCTGTAGCCAATGCTACTAAATCAGGTGGTCCTGTTATCGTTCCTGTACCTGTTACTTGCTCCGATGGCGTCTGCACTGTAAATATATCACCAGGCTCGGCATCACGAATACATACAACACAAAATCCAACCATAATTGAAATAATAGTTAACTTTATCGTGTTACTTACAATATGTCCTAAACTTCCTTCAGCAATAAATTTTGTAAAACCAAAAGCTGAAAAAGGAAACGTACAAATACTAAGAGCTGCTACTACATAAAATTCAATGTAAACGAGCATTATATAACAGGCAAGAACAAAAAATACGCCTATTGTTATAAATGTCGCAAGATAAATTGGAATAATCGTTGATAAATTAGTATAGAAATCCCAACTGCCAAAACTAGCTATTTTATTTAATGCTGGTGTTACCATAAAAATTGCTTTTTGTAATATCATTTGCGGTTGAGATACATCATTTCCTATATCAGGATTATTAGCAAATGTAGTTGAAACAGACGTTACAAACGACAAAAAAAAGTCATTTATAATTGTTTGCCAGTTTAGCATTATAAACATCAAAAAGCCATATTTCATTATCTTAGTTATGGCAAACTGCATTGAAATAGTCATACCACTTGTCATCATTGGAAGCGTTAAATCTAAAATACATAGAACAAGTAATAATGCAAAGCAAGCATCTTGTAAAAAATCAAAGCCACGACCAGCAGCTTCAACCACCTGCTTCATTATATCCTGTATACTCGCTCCCAGTTCATACATACTTTCAACACCCCATGGAAGCATTACATTATCATGTCCCATTACAGCAGGACCACTACCACCAGAAGGCATTGTTTCTCCGCTTAAATCCATTCCCAAAGCTTCTAAAAAAGGCACAGGGTCGACTCGATTTCCAAATTCACCTAAAGGACTATATTCTATATGAACATGCGGTCCTGTAGAATAACCAAGTGGTCCATCATAGGCATCACCACCAGTGTAGCCTATTACTGTACCTTCGGTAACATATCCAGTCTGACACATTAAAGTATCAGATGAACAATCTCCAAACATATAATAACTGCCATCTTCAAGAGTTATTTCTGTCCAGTAAATATAGCCACCACCAGCGCCATGATTTACTGTACCATTTGCAGGAGCAACTATCGGTGTTCCTGAAGGAACATACACATCTATCCCTTTATGAAATGTACTAGCTCGTCCTCCTGCATCACGAGGACCAAATGGAGAAGTTACTTCACCACCTATTATTGGTGGTGAAGCTAATACCTTAAATGGTATAAGAAAAATTATTAAACATATAAAAATTATTTTCTTCATAGGCATATCACCTAATATCACCTATTGCGGTTTGATTGAGGTTTAGTAGCATATTCACCTGATTTAAGATTTTTATAATCTTCCATTTGGTTCATTGCCCTATTTGCACCTCTAATTAACCCTTTACCGATAGCAGAATTAGCAAAACTTGTTCTAGCAACATTCTTAGCAACTTCGCCTACAACACTTCCACCTTGAACACCTATATTTGCTTGTGCTGCCTTTATAGTGGCATTAGCAAAGCCATATCCCGCAGCAGTTTTTCCTGCTACTCTACTTACTGCTCCAGCTGCTCCTACTGCACCACCAACAGCACCAGCAACTGTACTTTTAGCTGTTGTAGCACCTCGAACAACATCTCCAGCTTCCATAGAAGGCTGTCCATTCATCATACTTGCCGCAAGATTAGGTAATTTCCAAACAAGGAAAGCAAGTGTCGCATAAGATAATGCCATCTTCAACATTGATGAAAACGATACATTTTCTTCAAAACTAGTTAATGTTCCAGATAAAGTATCAAATAAACCCAAAAGAAAATACATAATCATCAATTTTACACCAAATGAAAAAACTCCCGAAACAACTCTTTGAAATAAAAAAGAAGTAAATCTAATAGCTCCAAAAGGTAATAAAATTACACCTAAACTAGAAAATATACAAAATTCTATTTTAGTTATCAAAACCTGAAGCGATATAAAAAAGAAAGAAGCTATCGTTATTGCTATAGCTATTAAATCCATAAAAAGTCTAGCAATACCACCATTATCTGTTATACCTGTATCCTGAAAATCTTTAAACAAAGTACCACATATATTAAATCCTCTTTCCAATATTTTACTAGGACTTATCCAATCTCCAGCACCAATATTAGATAAACCTGAAGCTGTAGCACCAGCAATCTCAAACGACCGTAAAATTGCAGAATTAATTGTATCCCAATTTACAATCAGAAGTAAAAAAAAACCGACTTTCATTACTTTATTAATTACAAAAGACATTCGCATTTGACCATCATATAAAGCCCATGTAGAACAAATATCTATGATAGCTAATACACATACAAGTTCAAAAGCATGAGGTTGTAATTGTATCATACCTGTTACACTATGCTCATAAAAAAAATTAAGCAAATTATCTAAAAAATTAGTATCTGTAAAATCCATAATATTACCACCTTACATTACCATAAGTAGCAAATGGATCATCAATAATAGACACTTTTTCTATTACTTCATTTTCCATTTGTGATAATGTTTCATCTTCAGCTTGTTTAGCAGCATTTATAACGGCTTTTCTATTTTGAGCTTTCAAAACTTCTACCTGCTGATGCATTAATTGGTTTTTATCTGTTATAGCCTGTATTGCTGTATTTATACTATCAATATTAGCTTTTTCTGTAGCTATCATGTTAGCAATTTGCTGTGCTTGTTTATTACCTTCTACAGTCTTATTTTGCTCTAATAAATCCTGTAATCTAACCTTAGATTTTTCAAGTTCTGCCATAAGTTCATGATATGAATTTACATCTTCTTCATTTCTCATGGACATTATTTCTTGCAAAGTATCGTTTATGCTTCGTTCACTCCATACGGTTTGCTTATAATCGCCACTGTTAATTCTTGGATAAATTTCCTCCCAGTATTCGTCCCATTCGTCTTTATCTACCAATAAATCCGAATTTGAAAGCGTATTTTTAACAGCTGTTATACTATCATTAAATGCTTGCTTATATTCATTTAGTATATTTTCTGGCATAGCCATTAATTCTTTAAGTTGTAAAGATATTTGTTGAGCTGTATTTTTAACAACATTCAAGGTTTCAGTGTAGGTTTTTAACTGTTGTGCTATATTCTGGTCATCAATTACAGGAATAGCAGCTTCAGCTGGTACAGTTAAAGATATACTAAAAATTATGGCTAATCCGATCTGCCTAAACTTTTTTTTCATGGTATTTCACTCCTTACGTTACATACCTCTTAAAATCCTCCCATTCTTCAGCAGCATTTTTATATTTAAGCCACTGTTCTATAAAATCACATCTATTATATTTACTTAGAATATTATCTATAGCCTGCTGATCTGTTTTACTTGTTGCTGTAACAAATGGAAACTCTATCGGCTGAAGTGCTAAAGAAAAAACTCGATTTCCCTTCTGTGAACTATAATAATAATCCTGCTTAGGTGTCATCGCAGATATTATCTTTATTTGTTTTTCATTGCAACCAAAAAGTTCATAAAGTTTTTTATTAGCCTCATTTTGTGCATTTACATTAGGAAGATATATTCTATTAGGACAGTTTTCCATAACTGTCGTTAATAAATCTGGTTTATTTGCCACATCAGATAAATTTTGTGTAGCAAATATGATAGAAGTATTCTTTTTACGCATATCCTTAAAATATTCACGTAATTTATCTTTAAATGCTGGATTATCAAAGAAAAGCCAACATTCATCTAAAACTATAATAGATGGACCAGTAGCAAACTTTAATTTTGTTTCTATTCTGTGAAATAAATATTCTAGTGTACTTGGGACTATAGCAGGTGTTGCCATAATGGTTTCCATCTCGTAAACCTGCCAATTTCCACGACCGGATACATCTTTTGTATTATCAAAAAGCTTTCCATAACTTCCTTCCATAGTAAGCGGTTTTAATGCCCTTCTTATTTCAACATCCTGCACCATTTGTGTAAAAACAGTTACAGTTCGTTGTTCTATTGGAAAAGTGGCCAAAGAATTTAATGCTTTCCATACATAATCTTCTTTTTCTGGGTCAATAGTCATATTCTTTTGTTTTAAATACATTAAAATCCATTCTTTAGCCCATTTTCTTTCCTGTTCATTATCAACTCTTGCTAGTGGCTGAAAAGAAAGTTCTGTTTCTCCTTCAGCTGCTAAGTTATAAAAGTTTCCCCCAACAGCAAGCGTCAATGCACGACTAGAACCAGCTTTATCAAAGATAAAAACATTACTATTAGGATATTTTAAAAAATGTGCCTCTAACGTATTTAAAAGTACAGATTTACCACTACCACTCGGTCCACAAATCATCGTGTGCCCTACATCGCCTACGTGAAGGCTTAATCTAAACGGTGTATAACCTTCAGTATCCGTGTAAAGCAACACAGGCCCCTTCAGGTGCTTATTCTTTTTGTCTCCAGACCACATTGCTGTGATTGGGGCAAGATGACAAAAATTTAAGCTATTTATAATTGGTCGACGAATATTTGCTCGATAACAACCAGGTATACTGCCCCACCATGCTTCCATCGAATTATCAGTTTCAATGAAACCTACAAACCCTAAAGAATTTATCTTTTCTAATACTTTATTAGCTTTTTCTTGACATTTTTCTTTATTTTCATCCATTACAATCATAGTCATGGTATAGTAACCATAGCTTACCGCATCCTGTCCTAATTCTTGCTGTGCAACTATAGTATCATCGCGATTAGAAGCAGCTGTTTCATCAACATCTTGCTCCAACTGCTCCTTTGTAATGGCACTTCTTATTTGCGACCAAAAGCCCTTTACCTGCTGATTCCATCTTTTCCTATATTTTTGTAATTCCTCTTGAGCGTCTAATTTACTCATACAGATAAATCTCGACACCCATCTATATTCCATATTTAAACTATTAAAAGTATTAAAAATCCCTGGAGTAGATACAGGCGGAAAATCTAATACTGTAATAATTTTCATATACTTATTTCCAAGTTTCATTTCCCTACCACCTAGAACATCACAATCACATATATAATCTGTGATATATCTAAGTGGATTAATATTTATATCAAAACTTTTTGTAGATATAGTAGTGTGTAAATATGCTAATGTTTCTTTAGCACTAAGCGGTTCTATATCTTTAAACCACTTAGAAAGCATATCCCCTACTAAATTTACATTGCTTATAAACTTCTCCACGATATCAAAGTAAACTTTCATATCGTATTTTGTATTACTTCCCTTATTTTTAGCGTCTGTGATAAACGCATTTGTTATTTTAGATTTTAATAACTGTGGAGGCTCGCAATAAATTATAAAATAAAACAAAGTTTCATAATGTCTTTGCTTTGTATAATAATCCTTACGTTCATCTTCCATTTTTTGAACAAGCGGCACAGAAATTGCCGCCTGCTCATAGTTTGTATCAATTTTTCTTTGTGCTTCAAAATAAAGCACATACCCAGTGGTAAGCTTCTTCATAACATTATTTAACGCAGCATTATATTGTAAAAGCTCCGCTGGCGTTGAACTATCCATATCTGGACCACGAAATTTATAGATAGACAATAACGAATGGTCTTTTCCATGTACAATTCCTGTATCTTCGTCAATGAACGCCCATGGAAGAAGATACTGTAAACGTGGCTTTTCTTTAAACACACCTACCTTTTGCGAAAATTGTACATTTTCTTTTTTTCTAAAAGAAAACATTTTATCACCTACCTATAATAATAATTCTTATGTGTTCTTGCCTTCCAAAAGACCGAATGAAACTGCGGATCTTTCTGACCTAAATATTTAAACAAATAATGCACACCAACTGCTACAAAAATAACAGTCCATGTTTTAAAAAATACACCACCCAAAACAGCTAAAAAGATATTAGCTAAAAATAAATCTCTTGGAACACCCATCCAAAATAGAGGTTTTACAAGCGACCTATGAATAGGGACTTCGTATCCTTCAGGTAACTTCTCTTTCATTACATAGCCCCCAATATAGTAAGACCTCCGGCTGATTCAGAAACGTAAGAAATAAAACTTGGAGCGAAAAGGCAAGTAGAAACAACAAAAATCAAAACAATAAATTTTGTTGTTCCACCACCAGCATTACCAGTAAACATGGCAATAGCACAACCAGCAAGTCCTAAAATACCAAGTACCATAGGAAGTGGTCCTGTAAATTGTTCTGCTAAGGAATTAAAAAACTTCATCCATGGCCATTCAATATCTCCTACAGTATCACCGTTAAAACCAACACTTTGAGCAAGTGCTGTTCCATGATTAGTAGTAATTACAACTGCCATAACAAAGAAAACAGCACTTAACATCAGCAATTCTTGCTTATTTCTTTTTAATGCACCTAAAATTGTTTCACTTTTTTTTACTGTCCATCTTTTCATATTAAATCCTCCTTAATACGTTTCAAAACATAAGTATCATCATGACTGTTATAAGTTTTAACCTCAATCATTTCATTTACTTTCCTGGATTTTTTACCGCCTCCTAAATCTATATGTACAATAGAAACAACAACATCTATAGCTTCCCCTATAAGCTCTTTTAAATCTCCAGTAGCATTTTTATCTTCTTGAGCCAAAGATTTAATACGTGTTAAACCACTTACTGCATCATTGGCATGTACTGTACATGCTCCGCCTGGATGCCCTGTATTCCAAGCTTTAAGCATAGTATAAGCTGCACCATCTCTAACTTCTCCAACAATAATTCTATCGGGACTACGACGCATGCAATCAGCAAGTAATCTTGTCATGTTATAAACGACTTTATCCTTACCTGTTTCTTGCTTTGTATACATCGGTGAATAATCATCTGCTGGACATTGCAATTCTGGCAAGTCCTCTAGCGATATTATTCGATGGTATGGTGAAATTTTAGCTATAGCATCTAAAAGAGCATTTAAAAATGTTGTTTTACCTGTTCCTGTACCACCAACAACCAAAATATTTTTCCTTTTACGAATAGCTTCTTCAAGGTATTTTTTATAATAATCTGTTAATGTACCATTTTTTACATACTCATCAAGCGTGAAAATCTTTATAGCTTTTTTTCTAATATTAAATTGAGGATTTCTTACAATAGGAGAAATCTCACCTTGAAAACGTGCCCCATAACCACTTATTTCAGCTGAAATAGACGGTATTTCTTCATTAATTACTTTTCCAACCTGCCCTGCAATAAGCTCAATAATAGCTAATATCTTTTCAGGTTTTAAAATAATATTTGTCTTTACTTTACCTTCTTTATGAGACATATATCTTACATAACCATCATCATTTACATAAATTTCTGTGATATCATCTCTATTCATAAAATCTACAATTTGCGTTCCAAACATTACATCTAATGTTTCATTTTTGCTCATATTAAGCACCTTCAAGAGTATCTACATATTCATCTTTATCTTCAACTACAGCTTCAGCCTTTACATATTCTTCTTTATCTTCAGCTACAGTCTTTAAAGATGATGAAGATATTTCATTTTCAATATTCTTTTCAATATCTTCAATATCTATTTGTTCTGTTTCCTTAATAAATAAACTATATTTTTCAATATATTCATCTATTTTTGTAACGTTATTATTTTCAATAACGTCTTTAGCCTCTACTAAAGCTCCTATAATAATCGCTGGATTATCTATAGGCAATTTAAGTCTTTTAACCACTTGTATAATATAGTTATACCTCTCACTTTCTAACCTTTTTTTTGCATTTCTTTTTTCTTCTTGCATTCTTTTCAAAATTGCATTTTGTTCTTGTTGCAAAATGCGATATTTACGTTCCATCTTCGTCAATTTCTGTATACTCATATAATTTATTCACTCCTTATAAGTAAAATCAAACTCTATATTTGTATTAATTTTACTCGCCCCAATTAATTTATCTCTCTTTGGATAAGGATTATTTCTTATTACATCACTTACTATTGGAGCATCTAATAACTTATTTAAAAAATAATTACTTTCATAATATTTAACTTTTTCAGTCATTATAGGTGGATTACCACTTGCAACAATTATCTCTTTATCTCCTAAACGCTTTATTTCATCAGCAGTCATTAAAGCTCTACCTGTCGCCGATTTTGAATAAGTCTTTTTTGTTAAAAGACCACTGTCAGACGTCGACTGAACCATTATTGTTTTATTACCTAACAATGATTCAGCATATTTTCCAGTATCATTGTCATTCGGAGCATAAAATATCTGCAAATGACAATTCATTAAGATTTGATTGTCTTTCCCATATATACCATTAATTTGTGGAAGTCCCTGATTTATAAGGAAAACTTTCATTCCATATCCTGCAATATACGATAATGTAGCTGCGAAAGACTGCAAATTCCCAAGAGAAGAAAATTCATCCATTAAGAATAGACATTTGTACTTATATACATTTTTTGCTCTCCCTTTTTTATAAACACCTATACGTTTTGCATGATGACGAACCATCATTTCAAAAAATAATCTAAAAATAGGAGCAAGTCTTAAAATATCCGATGGTGGCGTAACTAAATAAAGCGATACAGGTTTTTTATAATTCATCATATCGTCAATGCAAAAATCGCTTACAGCCGTATTTTGAGCAAGTACAGGGTCTAAATACTCTTTTAAAGCAGTATTAGCAGTAGATATTATACTTGCACATTCCTGTTCTGCTTTAGATAATATCTCTAAAAATCCTTGATAAATAATTGGATGCGTATTAGGCATATAATTTAAAGAAGTAGCGTCTGGATAAAGATTTTTTAAATCTTCTGGCGTAAAATGTTTTTTTACATATTTAAGTTCTTTTGTATCCCACTCTACTATATCTATGCCATTATCAGGCACATGCTCAAAGTTTTGTAAATTCTTAAGGGTATCTAAAAACCCTTTAACATCTACTTTTTGCTGTTGAATAGTTCCACTTGTCGGTTCATCATAAACATTACCATCATCATCAACATATATCATTACAGGCTTACCATCATCATCAAATACAGGCAACATATTAGCTTTTAAAAATGCTGCTACTGTATATAAATTCGGCTCATTAGGATAATTTTCAGGGTCAGAAAAATGTGCATATTTCATATGAAGCATTACTAAAGATATAACATTAGCCGCATTTTGTCCCCAGTGGTCCATCTTGCCTTTTCCTTCATAGTCGGCAATTATCATACCTAAATTTTGACTCATAGAAACTTCGCTTGCTGTACCAATTTTGATTTCATCAAGCGGGTTCCAACGGGCCGATGAACCATCTTCAGCCGTTGGTTCAAATTTTATAACAGTTTGCCCCATACGTTTTCTATATCCTGCTGTTATTCCCCAGTTTTCACTCTTTATATCATTTACGATTACAGAACTTGTCCAGCTACCTAAAAGAGTTGGTATTATAAGCCCAACACCTTTACCACTTCTAGTAGGTGCTATAACTGCTAAATGCTTATTAGAATTATCCCTAAGATAAAAGTGTTTACAACCAGCATAAAATTTAGAAAGCTTTTTATATAAAAAAATATATGGATAAACGGTAAACTTATTTTCTTTTTTAGCATCATATTTAACTGGAGCATCAATCTTTTCTTTTAAAACTTTTTCTAAATACTTCAGCTTTTCTATTTCTTTTTCATCATTACTATCATTTAACTTCTCGTATAATCTTTCTAACTTATGCGAATATACTTCTTTTTTTCGAGTTACCTTATCATCAAATGCCATTTCAGCATAAGCTTCTTTTTCCTTTTTTATAGTTTCAAAAGCACGTAAAAAAGCAGTAAACAGCCTAAGTAATTTACCATCATATTGTCCAATTACAACACCACTTGCTGAAATCAAATCCATTTTTAATAAATCGTTATATTCTCCAAATCTAGCACTCCCATGTGAAGTAAGTGGTTTCTTTTTTTGTAACAAAAATAACAACAAAAAAGATATAACAAAACTTACAAAAATATATGGATACGTTTTAGCAAACAACTGTGGTATATACTCATGAAAATTCACAAACCAAATAAAATAATTATGTGGCAGATAATATGGTATTCCTTTAGATACCATAAACGGCTCACCTAATAAGAAGGTATATTGCACAAGTTCAGCTAATTTTTGTGTTGCGATCCAAAAACCAGCAAATAACGGAATAAAGGCAATAAACAATCTAAAAATCATTATACTCACCTAAATTCAAATCCTGATTTATAAACACACTAAACTGAAAACCAGGATTAATAGTTATTGTTGGCTGTTTTTCAAGTTCACGGTCGACAAATTTTTCTCCCGTACGGAGAATTTCTGCAACAGCTCCAGCCACTGCTTCTTGTCCAGGACTTCTTTCATCATCACCCGATGTATCTCCTGTTGCTGACTGTGCCGCAGCTCCCAAAAGTGCAGCCATAAATGCACTACCATAAGCTGCTCCTTTATGTTCTGTATATTCATCTTCAAGACCAGGATATCCCACACCATCTATGGCTTTCTGGTCTGGCAAAATAATAGATACTCCACTTGGTAAAATTATTCTAGTAAATATAACACCTATTCTTTTATTACCACGACTTCCAGCCTGACCAGAAGTACCAATTAAACGGCTTCCTTGCGGTATTAAAAGATGTGTACCAGTTAAACTATCATAAACATCTTGTCTTATTTGTGCTACAACATCGCCACCTGGAACATCAGATGTTATTCCAGTTAAAAGCGTTGCTGGAATAACAGTTCCTGCATTCAATGTATAACTTATACCATAATCTACAAAATTATCATCATTATAATTATCATATTCAGTAGAAACAGTAGACGCATTTATGTTATCATTTACTGCTTCCTTAATAGATTTTCCATTTGCTACATCACTTGCTATTGCAAATGCTAATGAACTACTAATCATGGCTTCTCTTTTTGCTTCAGCTTCAGCTTCAGCCTTTCGTTGTTCTTTATCAAAAGAATTAACGTTACTTACAGAATTATTACTAGGTTTAACATAAACAACCTTCGCATCATTTTTTGTTGTCGCTCCTGTTGCTCCTGTTCCACTATTACCACTAGAATTTACCTGTTGTTTTGTAACTACACCATTAGTTGCAGTTTTAGTATCAGATTTTCCTCTTATTTCATCTTTTCTTAATTTTTTTTCTTCTTCACTATCCTTATTATATTTTGCTATATCTGAATATTTATCTGGCAATGCTTGTGCAGGACTAGCTGCTATACTAGCAGAACTAAGAGGTCTATCTTGTTGTTGTACTTTTTTATTTGTCATTGCATTACTTACAACTGCCGCTATAGCAACAACAGCAATAACACCACCAACAATCATTATTTTCTTTTTTTGTAATGTTTTAACCTCATCTTCAGTCGAAACATCTTCAAAACTTATTTCCCCCACATCACCTTCAGGAAGTTCCTCATTTATAAGCTCATCATCAGATTTCTTTTTATTTCTGTGAAAAAGGTTCTCTATTTTCTCTTTAAAACTCATTTTTTATCACCTTCTTCTTCTACTGGGTATATATCCACATATAACTTTGATGTATATTGCAGTCTAGCGTGATTAAATACCCTATCTGCAATATAGTATTTGCCTTTAATTCTATAATTTACAAGTGTTAATTTTTTATTATCCAAAACATCTACATTATACAGAACAGGTAAGTCGTATCTATTCTTTGGCATCTCAATATAAGTACGCACTCCATCATCAAAAACTTTCTTAGGACATATATCTTCAGCTAATCTTTTATTATTTGCTTTAATTTTATATTTATAATTCATATCTTTTAAAACAACTTCGCCATTTTTACTTTCAGTGAAAATTGTCATAAATTCTTTTTCTTCTTTTGTTGGTTCATTAAGTTTTTTTATTTCTGCCTTCTTTTGTGCAGCTATTTCTTCTGGAAAATTAAAACTAACTATAGGATTATAATAATCTGTAGCCGTAACCAAAAAGTGATATGAACGTTTATCTGTATTTATTATTATGTCTGTTCTAGCACTATTTACTAATGGCTTTATATAAATATGTGTAACATTACCTACTCTAGCTTTATCAATCATCCATTGTTTAGTATCTCCACCTATAGCACTAATAAAATTTTCCCCTTGATGTAATATAATATCCGTTACATGTCCAACTTTCACATTTATACAATACAAACTATCATCATAAAAATCATAAGTTAATTCCGATGCATTCAGTTTTCCATCAGCAACTGCATAAATAGCTTCTTGTGCAAAAACAGGTGTAGTAGCACAAACAAAGGCAAATGTCGTAACTAATATTTTTTGTTTTAGTTTTATTTTCATCAACTTTGCCCTTCTTCCTGACTAATATTTAAGTCTTTAATCTTTATTCCCAAAGGATTAATTAAAAATTCCGCTTCTTTTTGTCCTCTACTATCTACACCAACATTAAAAAGTCCTACATAATATGTCTTTTTACCTGTAGCTCCACCAGCTAAAGAATATTCTTCCTCGCTCCAGCGAACTTGATATGTGCTTTTACTTCCTGGTTGCAACTGTACCGAACGAATTTCTGGCTGTATAGTGGAACGTCCTAATTTCTTAACTGGGTCATCTTTCATCAGTAAAGCATTAAATTTTTGCGATGCTTCAGAAGTCATGAAATGTTTTGACTTTTCTAACCCATTTTTATATTGAATAGGGTCTAATGGAATAGTTCTAGTATCTAAAATAAATTCTGCCAAAAAATGTCTTATTTCTGCTTCTTGTGGTGTATAATTAGTTACTTTTAATTCACCACCGGTCTGAATCTCTCCAGTGGCTTCATTAACTCTAACAACATATGTTTTATAACTGGCTGTTGTTGTAACAAAAACAGTAGCTATAACGCAAATAATAATTAATATTAGATAAATCAAATTCCTTTTTTTGGACACATCTTTATCTAACGCTAAATTATACAAATCTGTTTGAAATGTACTATAGCTTTTAAGACGTCCTCTTTTTTTATCAAAAACATCTGTAGGATCTCCACTAGGAATAAATTTTTGTTCTTTGTTCAAGATTATTCACCTCCTTATAATGAATATATCATATTTTCAATAATATATAAAGATAAATTTTTAAAATATCAGATATTTTTAAAAATTTATTTAAATTGATGTGATACTAATTTATTTAAATTGATGTGATACTAATTTTATGTTTTATTTATAATATATATTGTTTTTATGATAAATTATATTTACTTAATAAATATAATTTCTTATAATATAAATAAGAGATACGTTAAAACAAGATAATGCGCATTTACACAAAACTCAAATATTGAGTTTTGTATGCGCCACCTTCCAGATGGACCGGAACCGCTTCGCGGACAGCTTCGCTGTAAAAAATCTTTCAGATTTTTAATATTTGAGGAAAGGAGATATAGTCATGGCACATTATTATTTTGAAAATACACCACATGGCAAAAGAAAAGATGGCACAAAACTTAATACAGCTATCCATTATGACTATATCTCTCGTGAAGGTGATTATACCAACATGAAAAACAGACAAGAAGATTTAAAAATAACTTCTTTTGGTAATTTACCTGAATGGGCGGATAATCCACATGATTTCTGGGAAAACGCTGAAAAACATAGAAATAAACCTAATGGTAGAGCCTACAGAGAATTTAAATTTGCACTTCAAGAAGAGCTAACACTTGAAGAAAATATTCAATGTATCGAAAAATTTTTAAAAGAAACTGGGATAAAAGATAATCATGTGTATTCTTATGCCGTCCATGATAAAGTAGCTACCTTCTCAAAAGAACATAGAAATATACATTGTCATTTGATGTTCAACGAAAAAATAATTGAAAAAACTAGACCACTTGAAGCTGATATGTATTTCAAAAATTATGCTGAAAATAAACTTGGTGAACCTACAAAAGGTTATCGTTCATCAAGAGATTTCTCAACAAAAACAGCTACTGTTAATTTTAGGAAACTTTTCGCCGACATAGTAAATGACAAATTCCAAGAAAAAGGTCTTGATATATCAATTAGTGAAAAGAGCTTAAAAGCTCAAAGACAAGAGCTTTTAAATCAAGGAAAAATAGAAGAAGCCGAACTTCTAAATCGTACACCTGCACCACATCTAGGAAACACTTATAAAAATCCTGCAATTTTAGAACGTATCATGGAAAAAATTGACGAAACAGATACAAAAGCTGATGAAGCAGCAGATGGATTTATAGAACAAGAAAAAGAAGAAAATTTATCTATTCAAGAGCAAAAAATACAGCTATTCGCTAATGATGTAGTAATAAGACAAGTAGCTAAACAAATACAACAAGAACGTTTACGTCTTAAAAAAGAACAACAAGCCAAAAAAGCCATAGCTGAAGCCGAAGAAATTAAGCAAGAAGCTATGATAATAACTACTGGTGATATATGTAAACATTTAGACACAAAAATAAATGAATTTGAAGAAAAAGCAGCTGAAAACTTAGCTGTTTTTAAAGCTGCCAAAAAAAATATTTTAAATGAACAACACCTTGAATTATTAGCTAAAGACAAGATGTTTAATGATAATTACAGTAAAGATATAAAACAATATGATAAAATCTCCAAAGAATTAAAACAAATAAATAGTATTTTGCCTACTCTATATGGAAAAGCAGATAAAATAAAAGAACTAAGCTCTTTAAGCAAAAAAAGCCAAGAGCTTAGTTCAAGTCGCACAAAAATAGGTAAACGTATAAGTGCCTATAAAATTGAATTAACCACTAATCATGAAAAATACACTTCTATTTTAAATCAGCTAAAAAAAGAAAACGAAGATGCTATATCTGAAAATAAGATTTTATATGCACGTTACAAATATGATATGCTTCAAGTGCAAAAATATAAAACAGCTTTAGACAAACTATCTAAAGAAGATAAAAACACTATAATCTTTAGCGATAAAATTTCCTCAAGATTAGAACATAAAAACAAACTAAATGGAATAACTCCATTAAAAGATTTACCATCTATTACAAATAACAATAATACCTACTTTATAATTGATAAAAATAACAATAAAGCAGTAAAAATAGGTGATGATATTACTCAAGGAAAAGTACCAGTATATTATTTAAAAACAAATGACACTAAAATTTCTATTCAAAAAAGCAATGAATTTGCTTTTTTATACGCACGCAAAGAACAAATTTCTAACACATCACAAAAGAAATTAAATGAACACCCAATTATACAAGAAGCTTATAGACAACGACAAACATCTATAACCGATAAAATCTCTAAAATAGTTGACCATATAGTAAATAATGATATAAAACAAACTCAAGCCAAATGGCAAGAAAACGAACAAACTACAGATAAAACAAAACTTGCTGAAAAGAAAATGTATAACGAATGGAGTTTATAAAAAACACTTTACTTTTCTTTATAAGTGTTATATTATAACAATAAAGAAACAAATATTTCCGTTTTCCTGATAGACGGGGTATAAATGGTCAGGACACGATATATTTCCGTTTTCCTGATAGACGGGGTATTAAATGGTCAGGATACAAATATAGCTCTATCTTTTTAGATAGAGCTTTTAATTTATTTAAAGGTATATTATGAAAGATTGTACATTTTATTTTCTAAAAAACGAATACTTCAAAGATTTTCCAAGTAAAGGCTTATTAGAAAATAAAGAACCAACAAAAGAAGCTTATCACGGAAGACCTTATTATTATGTATTAAAAGATAAAAAAAATGATATTTATTGGATGATACCTATTTCATCAAAAGTTAATAAATATCAAAAAATTTATGATGAAAAAATTTCTAAATATGGTAAATGCGACAATATTGTTTTTGGTGATGTATCTTATAAAAAGAGAGTATTTTTAATTCAGAATATGTGTCCAGCTACTTCAAAATACATACAAGACCAATATAAGATATCTAATCAACCAGTAACAATTAGTAAACATCTACAAAAAGAATTATATATAAAAGCTAATCGTATATTAAACTTAGTAAAAACTAAAGATATGAATTTAATATTTCCAGATGTAAAAAAAATTGAACAGAAACTTATACAACAGTTAGAACAAGAAAAAAAGTCGCTATACAAATACAAAAATCAAAACCACATAAACAAAAAATTGTTATGACATTTCCTAACAGAAATAACAACAATCGAGAAAAAGGCAGATAAAAAGGGCAGTGAATAATCACGGCCCTTTTCTTTTTTATCGTGTAAGTGTTCGTTCTTTTGATTTAGATTTTTGAGTATCAATTTTCATTGTAATTTTCTGTTTAATAATTCTTTTAGGAGCTTTATTTTCAAGTGTCATTTCTTTTTGAACAGATTTCTCTTTATCTTTAGTGAGATTTTTATTTATCATACGTGTTTCTATATAACTCATTGCTTTCTCAGCATCAGCAGCTGCTCTATAAATCTCATTAGGGTCATTTTTTATTACTTGTGCCCAACTTTGAAGATAGGCTGCATGATTTTCATAATGCTTTTCATCAAAATTAACATTATAACGTTGTTGAAGAAACATTGATGTAAGTTCTGCTCGAAGTTCTTCCTTTGCATAAATTTCATTTCCAAAGCCATTATTATTTTTTAAAGTTTCACGATTAAGACGTCCTTCCGCACCTGTAGAATGTGCTATTTCATGAGCTACCGTTGCATAAAAATTATCTAAATTTTTAAACTTTTCTCTAGGGATAACATGTATCTCATCTTTACTAGATGAATAATAATTTCTACTTAGTTCATCAAAAAAGATTTTAGCTTCACTGTTTTTAATCATGTTTTCCATGTTTCTATTTTTATCTTCTTGTTTAATAACAGGTAACTGTTCTTTTTCAATGCCTTCAATCTGGTCGCCATTAAAGACAACATAAGATTTAACGATTGGATGCTCTAATACAACTTGTTTTTTCTTTCTTTCTCCCGTATCTGGATTTAATTCCATTACATCTTGTGTATATTGCCAATATTCTATATGTGTACCTTTTGCACCTTTTTTAACACGTCCTCCTGCCATTTCTGCCTGCTTAAATGTAGCCCATCTACTGTCTTTAAATCCATTAACTCTAGCTGCCACTGCAAGTTGCATAGCATTTATACCTTTATAATATTTATCTTCACCTTTAATTGCTTTCAAAAGATTTCTAGGCTGTTTTCCATAATGTCCCTTGTCCCAAAAGAAAGGTTTCCCATCTTCTATATCTTTAACTACTTTATCAACCAAATCTTTTCTTTGGTCTTGAATTTTCTTTGGAAGTGCCATTTTTATCACCTCTTTGCATTTTCTTCTTCTGTTTCATTTTCTAATTCTTCGATTTCTTCAATAGTAAGAACATCTTCGTCAATACTCATTCCCCCATATTTTTTATAATCGAGGTTTTCTTCAATCTTTTTTTTCAACTCATCTCTCATCATGTTTAATCCTTTCTATAAATGTTTTATAATTATTAAACTCATCACGCACTAAATCTATATAAATATCATTACATGGATTGAGTTTCTTACCTAAAATTATCTTAAATAAACGATAATCTTTTTTATGCAGAGAAATGCAGTGATTGTAGATAATTCCAGCTATATTAGTAACTTTATGAAGGTTTCTATTTCTTTTTGCCTTATAAATCTTAAAATAATATATTTTCACTACAATCACTTACATTTTATTTATTCATAATTATATGATAATAAATCATTATATTTTTAACAAATATACAATTTAAAAGTTCACTTTACCTAGAAAGAATTCTTTCTTTAAATTTTGTCTTTTCAGTATTAAATTCCATCAATATTTTTTGTCTAGGCATTTTCTTTTGAAGTATTTTTCATTCGATTTTTTATTTTTTATTTCTCTGTTTTTAGTATTCTTTCTAATAAAAATTTCTATATGTTTCACGTGAAACAATATATGTTATTATATAAATATTATAATATATATATATAATTATATACAAAAAAATATATATGTGTGTGTAGAGGAATATTATTTTTTAGTATTAGGTTTTAATTTTATATATTTATATATTTATATATTTATATATTTATATATTTATATATTTATATATACTGTATAATATATATTAAATTATATATATTATTATATATAATATTAAGATTGTTTTTATCTAATAATATATTTTTTATTGTAATATAATTATATTTGGTATAAAAAGGTTTACCTTTTGACACTATAAGACTTGATGGTTAAATTATGTATCATAAAATATTTTATTAAACCTTTTGACACGTCATTTTATTTTTCAACCTTTTGGTATATAATATATATGGTGATTATATGAGTAACATAGAAATTTTTGGTTACGCGCGAGTAAGTAGTAAAGATCAAAATTTGAATAGACAAATAGATGAATTAAAAAAATATGTTAAAAATGAAGAAAACATATTGTTTGACGAACAAAGTGGAAAAGATTTAGAACGACCAGGATATAAAACTTTATGTTTGCGATTAAGAAAAGATGATATTTTATATATAACAGAGTTAGATCGTTTAGGTAGAAATAAAAATGATATAAAAGAAGCATTGACTTATTTTAAGAAAAAAGGTGTAATTATTCGTATATTAGATATTCCGACAACTTTAATGGATTTTAAAGGGTTTGGTAATATGCAAAAAACCATAATGGATATGGTGAATAGTATTTTAATAGAAGTATTAAGCACTCAAGCTCAACAAGAAAGAGAAAAAATAAAAAAACGTCAAAAAGAAGGTATTGAAGCTGCCAGACTAAGAGGTAAACATTTAGGTAGACCTAAAATGGATTATCCCAAAGATTGGTATAAGTTTTATAGTGAATGGAAAGCAGGAGAAAGAACTGCTGTTAGTGTGTTTAAGTATTTTGGTATGTCAAAAAATACTTTTTATAGAATGGTAAAAAACTATGAAAAGCATTTTGATATAAAAAAAGGAGATAATTAATATGTCAACAATTAAAGAAATAAAAAAAATAGGAAAAAGTAGAAATCTTGTTTTTGCTAAGAATTTGAAGAAAGCTGATATGATACATCTTATACAAACTGAAGAAGGTAATAATCCTTGTTATGGCAGATATTCATGTGAAAATGCAAAATGTTTGTGGATAACAGATTGTCAAAAATATTATTTAAAAAATAAAAGTGTAAAGGCTTGATATTAAAAATATCAAGCCTTTACACTTTTACGATATTTCATTTATTTTTTTAGAAAATTCAAAAATAAAATTCAATATAGATTTTCGTTGTTCCTTTGATAACGATAAATATATATTTAGAATTTCAATTTCTTGTTTATCAAGATTTAATTCATCTATTAGTTTATTTAATATAGGCTTTTGTTTATCAATGAACATAGCTCCTTTACCAGTTCTAAACCAATCTTCATTTACAGAGCAAATAGAACATATAGTTTTTATATGTCGTTCAGAAATTTTTCTTTTACTTACTTCAAGCATTGCTAAAGTAGATTGTCCGATGCCTAATAATTTAGCAAAATCTGCTTGAATCATATTTTTTTTTTCGCGTATTTCTTTTATTCTTTTTCCCATTGAAGCCTGCATTATTAGTGTATTTTCTGCGCCAGATATAGGCGATAGTGTATTTGTCTATTTTGAAAATAATGGTAAAGCCATA
>ERZ773139.405-NODE-405-length-59113-cov-10.158031_pt1 | contig 59113 bp, 52 predicted proteins | sample MGYA00580854_ERZ773139 | MGnify/ENA primary metagenome ERZ773139 (study PRJEB29015, sample SAMEA2737809) | human gut metagenome | biome: human gut; feature: human-associated habitat; material: faeces | place: China | collected 2012 ...
TGCTTGTGGTAGGTATGTACGGCAAGGGCAACGTAGGTCTTGAGGGGCTTAACGATACACAGTATAAAACGCATTTTTCAATATGGGCGCTGCTTGGATCTCCGCTTATGATAGGCTGCGATATACGCAATATGAACGATGAGACACTTAAAATTCTTACGAATAAGGAGCTTATAAAAATAAATCAGGACGAAGACTGCAGGCAGGTATTCAAGCTTACCAATATATGGGACGGAAACGTTAAGGCATATGCCAAAAATCTTGAAAACGGCGATATAGCGTTAGGCTTTTTCAACTTGGGAAGCGCCGCCGCAATAGTAAGGGTAAATCTTGACGAATTGGGGCTGCCCGAAAGCACGGGTAAAACGCTTTGTATGCGCAATGTGTGGGAAGACGAGACCGTAACGGTTAAAAACGGCACAATAATACACGATATACAGCCGTATGACTGCCTTGTGTACCGCTGCAGTGTAATTGACAAATAAAAAACGAAAGAGAGAAATTTAATGGATATTAAGCTTATATCGGAAGAGTTAGGCTTTGGCGCGACTTTGGAAAGCAGGGAGCTTGCCCTTTCTTGCAGCGAAGATATGAACGGCTTTGAAATTAAAAGCGAAAGCAAAAGAATAAGCATCAGATACGGTAAGACCGCTTATCTGTGCAGAGCCTTAAGCTATCTTAAAAAATACGGCGAAGCCGATTTTTGCATTGCCGAGCAGTGCCGTTTTAACAGCAACGGAATTATGTTAGATTGTTCAAGAAACGCCGTAAACTCGGTTGAGGCCGTTAAAAGGCTGATACGTATGATGGCGCTTATGGGCTTGGATACGCTTATGCTGTATACCGAGGACACCTATGAGATAGAAGGTCATAAGTATTTCGGATATCTGCGCGGCAAATATACTGCCGATGAGCTTAAGGAATTGGACGAATATTCCTATAGCTTCGGTGTTGAGCTTGTGCCATGCATACAAACGCTTGCACATCTTGCATCCGCCTTAAAATGGGATAAATACGGAAAAATAAGGGATACCGAGGATATTTTGTTAGTTGACGAACCGGAAACCTATGATTTTATAGAGGATATGCTTAAAAGCTGCCGAAAGGTTTTCAGAACGGAAAAGATACATATAGGTATGGACGAGGCGCATATGTTAGGCCGCGGCAGATACTACGATTTATACGGGGACAGCGACAAATTTACACTGATGAGCCGCCATCTCGGCAAAGTGGTGAAGCTGTGTGAAAAATATAATTTTAAGCCTATGATGTGGAGCGATATGTATTTCAGGCTTGCGAACGACGGGGATTATTACGGTCCCAACGCGGTTTCTGCGGAAATAGCAGCCACGGTTCCCGACGGCGTCGATCAGGTATACTGGGATTATTATAAAGACAGTAAGTTAAGCTATGAGCGTATGATCGTTAATCATAAAAATATGCCCGGCAAGCTGATATTTGCAGGGGGAGCCTGGAAGTGGGCGGGCTATATACCCGCGCTTTCCACAAGCTTTAAAAGAACGCGCGCCTCGCTTGAGGCCTGTAAAACGCACGGCATAAAGGATGTATTTACAACAGCCTGGGGCGACGACGGCGCAGACGCGGGACTTTATACCGTATTGCCGGTTTTTCAGCTTCAGGCAGAGCTTGGGTTTAAAGACAGCATATCCGAAGAGGAATTATCAGACAGACTGAATACCTGTACGGGAGCCGACTTAAAGGCATTTATGCTGCTTGAAACCGATGACGATATAAGATCGGCTCACAAGTATCTTTTGTTTCAGGATCCGATGCTCGGAATGTTTGATCTGAATATTCCCGAAGGCGCAGGCGTTAAATATGAAAAGGCATATAAAGAAATTGAAAAAATCGCACCCTGCCAAAATGATTATAAATATTTGTTTGATACCGTAGGATCGCTTTGCTCGGTGCTTGCAATTAAGGCTGAATTAGGCGTTAAAATTAAGGCTGCGTACGATAACCGAGAGCTTGAGACGCTGAAAAAAATATCCTCTGAGATATTGCCTGAGCTTATAACCCGACTAAATACATTCAGGGATAATCTTGAAACGCAGTGGCTTTATGAAAATAAACCGTTTGGATTTGAAATACAGGATATCCGTATAGGCGGACTTTTAAGAAGACTTGAAACCGCAAGAGAAAGAATAACGGCATATGTAAACGGCTCGGTAAAAAGCCTGCCGGAGCTTGAGGGGGAAAGACTTCCGTACGGTAACAGCAATTCCGGCGAGGTTATATTTATGAATAAATGGATTTCAACCATAAGCGCCGGTAAATATCAGGGTTAAAAATTCGGCGCTTGAAACAGAAACATCGGCTTTGCCGCAATGCTTATCATTGCAGCAAAGCCGATGTACTGTTTTATAATATCCTTACAGCATATTCTTTCGGTTTGTCTTCGGACGAATATTCCGGTAAAGAGCCGGTATTTCTGTATTTGAAATTAACAAAGCCTTTGTCAGTTTCAATAACCAAATATTGCCCTATTTTGGGGGTGCCTGTCGATTCATAAAATTTGTCCTCGGTGTCTCCCGGCAGTCTGCCCGTAAGTCCGTCATTTTCAAAAAATTCAAACGGCTTTGCGGTTTGAAAGGGTCTTAGTCCTCCCATATGAACAAGGTGGAAATCCGCCTTTTCAAGTATATTATCATTCGGTCTTAACTCGTCGGTTACAGGCTTTAAGTCCTTTCCTATGTGAATAATTCCGCTTGCCGAGTCCTTATAAACGCAGGCTTGACCGTGCACGTGACCGTACAGATAAAATAAATTTTTATGCCCCGAAAATGCGCTTAAAACAGCCCTTGTTTCCTCTTCGGAGCCGCAGGAGTTTTCAATTTTACCGTGTTTCCTGTAATAGTATGAAAGATGTCCCGCAACAAATATAAGCTTGCTGCCGTCGGGGTCTATCTCGTCGAGCTTATTTTTAAGCCATAAAAGGGCTTCTTCGTTATATACCCCGTCGTGTGTGTTAAATGCGGTGTTCGGGTCTATATTAAGCCCGAAAAAGTCGATGCCGTTAATAACATAGCGGAACGCCAAATGATATAAACCCGCTTGCTTTCCTTTTGACTTCGCGTAAACCCCGTAATACTCGCTTTCACTGAGCTCGCCGAGCGTTTCCTTCATAGGGCCTGTGTGATAAAATTCGCAGGTGTTGTACGGCGGATTATCCGCCGTGGGCAAATCGCCGAGCATTAAATCGTTATTGCCGTTAACATACAAAACCTTTTCACCCTTTGCGGTACGGGCAAAGTTATCAACAAGCTTTTTCTTTATATCAAGCCAGTTTTTATACGGCAGGGCGCAGGATCTGTCCCAGTGCGGGTAATCCGACACATTATCGCCGCCTATTATGGATAAATCCGTTTTGCCGAATTCCTTAAGTGTATTTTCGGCGGCAATTACTGCGGATTTCCGTAAAACGGTAGGGTAATTTAACATTATCTGCTGATTATGTATATCGGTGTAGCATGCAATTTTCATATGTCTTTCTCCTCTGCCTTTATAACTCCGCTTATATCATCTGCAGAGCAAAGATTGTGATAATAAACCTTATTCATTTTATCGCTTGTGCACAGCATAAAGGATTGCTTTGAGTGCGCTAACATTTTAAGTCTTACCGAATTTTCGGGCTGCGAAATATCGGTCAGCCTGCCGTCTTCGGATATACCTCTGCAAGCAAAAAAGCAAAAGTCCGCGTTGTAGTGTTCAATAGTCCTGTGGGCTTCCTCGCCCACAAAGGCAAGGCAGGAATTTATAACCTCGCCGCCCGTGCCTATGCAGCTAATATTATTTTCGCTTAAAGCCGTGAGCGCCTTAATTCCGTTTGTTATAACAATAATATCTCTTTTTTCGGCTAAAAACGGAATCATAAAATAGGCGCTGGTTGAAGCATCAAGAAAAATTACGCTTTTATCGGTTATCAGCTCTGCCGCCATTCGCGCGATTTTAATTTTTTCGTCGCTTTTTTCAAGCTCTCTTATTAAAAACGGAATTTTAATTTCATTAAGCGCGTTTTCGTTAAGCACCGCGCCGCCGTGAGTGCGCCGCAGCAGCCTTTGCTTTTCAAGACTGCATAAATCGCGCCTGATGGACGGCTCGCTTGAATAGAGCCTTTGCGCTAAATCCTTTACCGTGACCGATTTTTCCTTAATTGCAATCTCAAGTATTCTTTTTTCTCTTTCTTTGTTCATATGCAGCTCCAAATGCTCAATATTTTGAGCGTTTTATCATTTTTTGCGGCGGCTATTGATTATTTGATTTTATAAGTATATTATATTCATATAATTTCATTTGTCAATAAAAAGAGGTATCAGTTATGAAATTTCAGGCGCACAGAGGGGTAGGAACTGAATTCCCCGAAAATACTATGCCGGCATTTATTGCCGCCGCCGCGCAGGGGTATGATTATATAGAGCTTGACCCCGCCTTTACGGCAGACGGAAAATGTGTGATTATGCACGATAAAAGTATTAACCGAACCTGCAGAGATAAAAAAGGCACGGCGATAAAAAATGAAATTATGATAGCCGATATATCATACGAACAGGCATTACAGTATGATGCGGGTATAGCCAAAGCATATAAATTCAGGGGAACCCAAATACCGCTTTTGGCGGAGGCTTTGAAATTTGCAAAAAACACCGGCTTAGCAGTGAAGCTTGACAATAAAATTCAGTATTTTTCCGATTTTCAAACCGATATATTTTTTGATACGGTTGAAAAATCAGGCGCGCACGTCGGCTTTACAAGCACGGATACGGAATATATTAAAAAAGTTGCTGCACGTTTTCCGAATGCGGAAATTCATTACGACGGTTACGTAGATGAGAACAGGCTTATCGAATTACGGGAAATTTTAAAGGATAACGAGCTGTATATATGGCTACCCGTACCGTCGCCTGCTACCGATTGGGTAAATGTGCCGAGAGCTGACGGCAGCCTATGTAAAACCGTTAAAAAATACGGAAAATTAGGTCTTTGGATAATTTCAGATACCGACGGGCTTGAAACGGCAAAGAAATTCGGGGCGGATATTATTGAAACTCCCGGTCAGATAAAACCCGAAAATAAGGGAAACAGTATTTTCGATTGCCACACACATACGCATTTTTCCCACGATTCCGAATGCGACCCGCACGACAGCTTAAAGGCGGCAAAGGAAAAGGGAATTGCGGGATTTGCGATTACCGACCACTGCGATATTGAATACTGCAAGCTTCAAGACGTAAAAACACCTATAAAGAGGTCAGCCGATTGCGCGCACGAAATGGGCGGCAGTGTGCTTGCAGGGGTTGAAATAGGCGAGGGAATATGGCATAAAAAAGACGCAGAGGAAGTGCTTGCGGGCAGCGATTTTGATATTGTGTTAGGCTCGGTTCACGCTGTGAGGTACAAGAATTATACACAGCCGTATTCCGGGATAGATTTTTCTTTTCTTTCGCAAAACGAAATAAACGAATACATTTCCGCATATTTTGACGATATGCTTGAAATGATTAAAACGACAGATTTTGATGTGCTTTCGCACCTTACCTGCCCATTAAGATACATAAGCGGAAAATACGGAATAGCGGTGGATTTGAAAAATTTTGCCGATAAAACGGATATAATACTGAAAGAAATAATTAACAGAGGCATCGCTTTGGAAATAAATACCTCTTGCCTTGATACAAATTACAATGCCCTTATGCCCGATATACCGATAATAAAGCGGTATAAGGAGCTTGGCGGCTATCTTTTAACCTTGGGGTCGGACGCGCACACAGCAGAGCGCATAGCGCACGGCTTTGATTATGCCTTAAGCGAGCTTTCAAGGCTCGGCTTTAAAAATATTTATTATTACAAAAACCGAAAACCCATACCGCAGGAGATAGAATTATGAGATACGATATTACGGCTTTAGGCGAAATACTTATAGATTTTACGCCGTCGGGGTCGGACGCGGCAGGCGACCTTATTTTTGCGAGAAAGGCGGGCGGCGCACCCGTTAATCTGCTGGCGACCGTTTCAAAATTCGGCGGAAAAACGGCGTTTATAGGCAAGGTCGGGAACGATATGTTCGGCAGCTTTCTGCGCGAAACGCTTAAAAACGCGGGTGTATCGGACGAGGGGCTTATAACAGATAATTTGCACAACACCACCCTTGCGTTTGTGGCGCTTAATAGTGAGGGCGACCGCGATTTCAGCTTTTACCGCAATTTCGGCGCCGATGTCTTTCTTGAAAAAGAGGATATAAATGCGGACATTATTAAAAATTCGCGGATATTCCATTTTGGCTCTTTATCGCTTACAGCAGAGCCTGCGCGCAGCACTACCGAATATGCGCTTGATATTGCGAAAAAAGCGGGCTGTACTGTAACCTACGACCCGAATTACAGAGAGCCGCTGTGGAAAGACAAAGCAACCGCAATAGAGATGATGAAATTACACCTTGATAAGGTGGATATTCTTAAAATCGCAAAGGATGAGCTTTTAATGCTGTTCGGCGGAAGAGAGGAAAGCGCGGTAAAGGCGGTATTTTCTTACGGAGTTAAAATAATTCTTGTGACCGACGGTGCAAAGGGTGCGGCGCTTTATATGAAAAACGCGCATATAGCTCTGCCTGCAGAAAAGGTAAACACTATAGATACCACAGGCGCGGGGGATATATTCTTCGGAACATTTTTAAGCGAATGGATAAATAATAAAAGCACTGCCTACAATATCACGCCCGAAACGGCGGAAAAATACCTTAAAAAAGCAATTTATGTTGCGGGCAAAAGCACCGAAAAACACGGCGCAATCGCCGCATTAAAGGAGATATGACAAAATGAAAGCAGCGGTATTTTACGGAAAAAACGATTTAAGAGTTGAGGAAAGAAATATACCCGAAATCGGCAGAAACGATGTTTTGGTGCGCGTACACGCCTGCGGAATATGCGGAACGGACGTACATATATTCTGCGGCGACGAGGGCGCCGCGCCCACGCCCGAAAACACGGTTTTGGGTCACGAATTTGCGGGCGAGGTAGTAAAGGTCGGCACGGGCGTAAAGTCGGTTACTGCGGGCGATAAGGTATGCGTAGACCCCAACAAGCTTTGCGGCAGCTGCGAGTTTTGCCGCAGGGGAATAGGGCATTTTTGTACCGATATAACAGGTATCGGCACAACGGTAGACGGTGGTTTTGCAGAATATTGCGCCGTGCCCGCTTCGCAGGTTTATAAGGTGGCGGACGGTCTTACATTTGAACAGGCGGCTATGACCGAGCCGGTTTCCTGCTGTCTGCACGGAATAGAGCTTTGTAATATCAAGTGCGGCGATACGGTTGCGGTTATAGGCTGTGGAATGATAGGGCTTATAATGCTGCAGCTGGCAAGGCTTTCGGGTGCTGCAAATATTATAGCGATTGAGCCTATAAAGGAAAAGAGAGAACAGGCGCTTAAATTAGGCGCGGACACAGCGCTTGACCCTAAAGCAGATAATATTCCCGAAACTCTTAAAAAGCAGGGCTTGGAGCAGGCAGACGTTGTAATAGAATGCGTGGGCAGACCCGAAACTATTGAACAGGCAATAGCCCTTGCAGGCAAGTATTCAACCGTTATGATGTTCGGGCTTACAAAGCCCGACGCCGAGATAAGCGTAAAGCCGTTTGAAATATTCAAAAAGGAAATAACCTTAAAATCGTCCTACATAAACCCATATACATTTCCTGCGGCAATCAAGCTTATTGAAAGCGGAAAGTTAGATGTATCATCAATGATTTACAAAACAGAGCCGCTTACAGAATTGCCGAGTATTTTGGCGGACGGCAAAAGGCGCGGCGCGGGCAAATATATTATAACTATGTGAGGAATATTAAATGGAACTTAAGGGTAAAACAATAAATTTTCTCGGAGACAGCATAACCGAGGGCGTAGGCGTTTCGGATATACAAAATAATAGATACGATAACCGTTTAAAAGCAATGCTTGAATTAAAGAAGGTAAATAACTACGGCATCGGAGGCACCAGAATAGCGCATCAAAGCGTTCCGAGTGAAAAGCCGCGGTATGATCTGTGCTTTTGCGGCAGAGCATACAATATGGAAAGAAACGCGGATATAATAGTTGTTTACGGCGGCGTTAACGATTATATACACGGCGACGCATATTTCGGAAAGCTTACGGATAAAACGCCCGCAACGTTTTGCGGCGGAGTGGATTTTCTTATGCGGCTGCTAAAAAGCGAATACGGGGGAGCAAAAATTGTTTTTATGACGCCCGCGCATATGCAATATGATGACCTTTATGACACTAAGGCGTCCGAAAGACCGATGAAGAAATCCGACGCAAAGCCGTTATATGAGTATGTGAAGGTAATAATCGAAAAAGGAAAGGAATATGATATTCCGGTTTTGAATTTATATGATAACCTTGGTATAGACCCGAACGACGAAGCGCAAAAAAGCGAATATACGGCGGACGGACTTCATTTTAACGATAAGGGACACGGCGTGTTGGCTTTGCGGCTGGCAGAATTTTTGAAAGCATTATAATCTTAGTGTGGTGGAAGGATTGAATATTGTTGAAGTATTGCTGCGTTCATTAGCGGCGGTGGTAATAGGAACTCTTATAGGCAGCGAGCGTATGCGCCACGGCAGAGCGGCAGGTATGCGAACGCATATTTTAGTCTGCCTCGGCTCTTGTATGACGAGCATGACAAGTATGTTTGTATCGGATGTTTTGGGCAATAACGGCGATGTTTTCAGAATACCGGCTCAAGTGGTATCGGGTATAGGCTTTTTGGGCGCGGGAATGATAATCCTTAAAAACAATAACGTTATAACCGGGCTTACAACCGCGGCGGGAGTATGGGCTACCGCCACGATAGGCGTGGCTCTCGGCTACGGCTTTTATATCGGTGCGGTAATTGTAACTCTCTTATTTCTCGGTACAATAATACTGTTTGCAAGGTTCGAAAGAAAAAGAAAAAGCGCCGAGGTTATATATATCGAAATAGACGATCTATATAAGGTCAACGCTGTTCTTTCAAAATTGCGCGAGGTAATCCCAGAAAGCTTTACCTACCAGATTTTCGCCCCTAAATCCGAGAAAAACGGCAATATAGGTATGAATATTGTAATAGACAAGCGGATTGATTTTGAGATTTCATCGCTTTGCAATATTGAAAATGTGGCGTATGCGATAGAAGAATAAAGGCTTTGTATGTTACTTTCTAAAACAGGACGGTGAAAGTCCTGTTTCTTTTTTTATTATACGGCAAAAATAATTATAGTCTTCAAAGCCCACTATTGAAGATATTTCAGCTAACGGCAGATCGGAATCGGTTAATAAATTAAGCGCGGTGCTGATTTTAATTTTCGTAATATATTTTTTGGGTGAAATACCGCATTTTTCTTTAAACAAATGCGCAAAACGGCTTTCGCTTAAATTGCATAGGTCCGCATAATGGGAAACGGTAAGGCTTTTATTATAGTCCTCCTGCATTTTCATACATATTTCGTCTATTTTGCCGTATACAGGCGGATAATCCGCGGCTCTTCCCGCCGTTATAATAAATTGCTGCAGCAGGGAAGCGCATAATTCCTTATACAAATGCCTTTTAAGCGCAAATTCTTCGGCAAGCAGGTGAAAAATCGTTTCAAGCTGATTGTCTTTGCCTACGTAAATAACAGTTTTATCCAGTAAATTGGTCTTTTTCAAAAGGTTTTCACACTCAGTACCGCTGAAATGTATGTAATTCGATACAGAACGGTCGCTTCCCTTAAACGAATATTTTTGCCGCACATTCGGTAAAAACAAAATTATGTTTCCCTCTTTAACCTCAAGCGTTTCTCCGTCTGCCGTTTCAAGCAGACATTTGCCCCTTGTTATATATATGATATGATAATCAACCCTGCCTTTGGGGCGTAGCTTTGAATAGTCGCGTTCGGCAAGAACCTCGGTGGCACAGCTGTTTACCTCAAGATATTTAAATGACTTTTTTTCTGTGGACGTTATCAATTGTTCAGCCTCCCTTAAACAATATAATCGGACAAATTTTCCGCTATTGGCAGCATTGTGCCGTAATTGTATTGTCTAAGCTATATTATAATTATATGCAAGCATTTGTCAACAGCAGATTTATGCTAAAAATCAGCGGTTAATTTCATTGTAAGAATAGGGTGAAAATGGTATAATTCTTAAAAATAGGAGGGTTAATATGATCGACGCAAGACTTTATCATTCGCTTATACCTGTAAATCCGGAAACCGAGCCTGACGGTGAGACTCTCACCAAGGCTGTTCTTTGCAATAATCAGCCTTACTCTTTTCAGCTTGCCTATAAGATAACCGATTTCAGTGCGGATAATATAGATTTTTATATCAGGATCGAAAGCGAATTGCCGATTTCTTTATATTACGTAAACTGTGTTCCTATGCTTCACACGGTATACAGCGGCTGCAAACCGCAGGTTCCTATTGGGCTATGCCCTGATATTCTTATCCCCAAACAGACAAATCCAAGGCTTAAAAAGGTAGCGAACTGGGATAATATAAGAACGTTTGAAGACGGTGAACGTATTGCATTAAACGCTTTTTGCGACAGCTGGCAGTCGTTATGGATATGTATAAATGAAAATTCACAAATTATAAAGGAAGGAAATTACGGCGTTAAAATTAAGCTTTACAGTCTTTTTGATGTTGAGCTTGCCTGTACGGAGCTTGAAGCGGAGGTTCTGGGCGTTAAGCTGCCGCGGCAAAGGCTTATGTATACCAACTGGTTTCATAACGACTGTCTTGCGGATTATTACGGAGTTGAGCTTTTTTCGGAAAAGTATTTTACCATAATGGAGGATTATGTAAAAAAAGCGGTTATAAACGGAATGAATATGATTTTGGTTCCCGCGTTTACACCGCCGCTTGATACGCCCTTAAACGGGGAGCGTATGACGGTTCAGCTTGTAAAGGCGGAATACAGAAACGGCTCCTACAGCTTTGATTTTTCCTTAATGAAGAAATATATCGATATATGCAAAAGGTGCGGTATAAAATATTTTGAGCATTCGCATTTCTTTACGCAGTGGGGCGCGCGCTCGGCTCCCAAGATAATTGTAAAGACAGGCGATAAGGAAATAAAAATGTTCGGTTGGAAAACCAAAGCCACGGGGGAAAAATATGTTACATTTCTGCGCCGGTATATAACCGAGCTTAAAAGGTTTCTTGCCGCTGAGGGTCTTAACGGAAAAATGCTGTTTCATATTTCGGACGAGCCGGGTAAAGAGCATATCGAATCGTACGGCGCGGCAAAAAAAGAGATTGCGGATCTGCTTGAAGGAGAAATGTGCGGCGACGCAATGTTTGATACCGGCGTTTATGAAGCCGGATACTGCGATATGCCGATAGCTATGACGGCGTTTATACACAGATTTATAGGTAAGTGTGAAAATTTATGGGCTTATTATATCGGCTCAAACTGCCAGAATTCAATGAGCAACAGACTGCTTCAGGTTTCAAGAGAGCGTAACAGAATGCTCGGTGTGCAGCTTTATTATTATAAGATCAAGGGCTTTTTACAGTGGGGCTACAATAATTATTACGGTCAATTAAGTCAGGGCTTTTACGAGCCGTATTTCAATCCCTGCTGCGGCTGGAGCGGCTGCGGCTCCTCGTATATGGTGTATCCGGACAGAACGGGTAAAGCCCTTCAATCGGTAAGGCAAAAGGTATTCGGGGACGGATTAAACGATATCAGGCTTTTATCTCTGCTTGAAAAGCTTAAGGGCCGTAAAGCGGCAAATGCCGTTATAGAAAAGCATTTCGGCAAGCTGACGTTTAATGATGGTCCCGATACGGCAAAGATGTATATAGATTTCATAAATGACGTTTATATAAATATTAAGAACAGCTTAGACTGATTTCGTTTAATACAAAATAGTGCTATTATTATCCAATATAGTCAGATGAAAATTCCGGAAAACTGTTTTATAATGTTAGTGTTGAAAAGGGCAGGTACTAACCGCCGTTTATCGGTTTCAATACGGAATTTAAGGGGCTTAATATTAAATGAGATTTACAGCACAGATTTTCGGAGTAGGAGCGATGATCTCGCTTTTTATAGGCTACCAACAGAACGAACGAAAAAAATTGGTGGCTGCAAAGCTAAGTGCAGACGCCTTTTGGGTCGTTCATTATCTGCTGTTAGGCGGCATAGCCGGAATGATACCTAACTTTATAGGTATATTCCGTGAGATAGTTTTTATAAACCGTGAAAATAAAAAATGGGCGGATAAGGTGATATGGCCGGCAGCCTTTATAATTATAAGCTGGGTAATGGGTATTTTTACATTCCGTTCGGCTTTTAATATTCTCCCGATTGCCGCTTCCACGTTTGTTACGGTTTCGCTTTGGCTTAAAAACCCTATTATTACTAAAATAATAACGGTTCCGGTATGTCTGGCATTTTTGGTTTATGATGTGTATGTGGGTTCGGTTATAGGTATTATAAACGAGTCTGTTTCGGTAATTTCAATAATAATATCCTTTTTGAAAAATATACATAATAAAAAAACAGCATGATACGGTGTATCAGCTGTTTTTTTTGTAATAGGACGGGAATTTCCCGGTATATCTTTTAAATGTGCGGGTGAAAAACGAGGCGTTGTTGAAACCGCATTGCGCGGCGGCCTCGTTTATCATAAGCCCGTTTCTTATCAGGCTTTTGGCAACCTCGCACCTGTAATCGTTTATGTATTGAAATATGGTTAAGCCCGTAAAAGCCTTAAAGCAGTGCGAAAGGCGGTATTTGTCTGTAAGGGCGTTTTTGGCAATCATATCAAGCGTAAGCCTTTGGTCGTAATTGGCTCTTATAAATTCAACCGCAGCTTTAACCTGCTCAAAGCCCATGCCTAATTTAAATTCGGTATTTTGCGATACTGTGTGGCGCTCGCGAAGCGTAATTAAAAGCTTTAAGACCGACATCTGAAGCTTCGCTTTTTTGCAGACCGTGTGATCAGAATAATATATTTTCAGTATATCGTCTGTAATTTCCGAAATAAGCCCGTCGTTCGGAAACATATCAAATCTTATTGACGAGCAATCTATATCGGCAGCCCTGCAAAATGCGGAATCTATTATTACCGAATAAAAGGATATTGCTTCGTCAGAACCCGTGTAATGTATAAAATCGGAATTTATTACTGCAATATCGCCGCTTTTGAAAGCGTATTTTTCGCCGTTTATTATGATATAACCGCTGCCCTTGCTGCAAAGTTGCAGCTCTAAGTCGTCATGCCAGTTTGCGCAAGCCTTGCTTTTACTGTAATTCCTATCCTCTTTTAAAAAAATAATGCATGGCGGATCGCTTATTTCGGAATTTGTTTTGTAGCCCTCGTAGCTGTCGTGCCGTGTTATCATATATTTAGCCCCGTTTTGCAATTTAGTGTTAATTTAGGTAAAAAATACTGTATTGTAATGGGTGAATTTTGCATTATAATTATATCATAAACAAAAAAATTATGCAACACGCGGTTATATTTTTTAAGGATCGTGTGTTAAAAACGGAGGAAATGTAATGGATAATGTTAAAACCGATTGTAAGGATATATTTTCTGAAGATGTTTCGCAGTTGACCGCGTTTAAAATTTACGGAAGGGAGAGAGTAGAAGCTCCCGCTGCGGTTATTGAGGCGGACGCTTCCCTTAACAGCGAGGCGAAAGCCAAAGCGTTTTCAAGGGAAATAGCGGAAAATAAAATTGCGGATTTTGAAAAAGACGGTATTGATAAAATGTGCCACGTTTCCACATTTTGCTATGTCGGCGGAAATATTTATATGTCGTACTATGCAAACACCCAGTCTGCCGAAGAGGATCCGGGATATCAGGCGGCAAGGCTTGCATATATACCCGAAAACGAGCCTCTAAATAAAACCATTCTTGATATTATGAAAACCGGCGACAGCCTGTGCGGGCATAGGGTTACGGGCGTTTACGATACAATTCTTATGCAAAGGGACGAAGAGCCTGACAGCATTTACGTATTGTGGACTGCAAGCATAGATAATAAGTATTACCGCCTTTACCGTATATTTGATATTAAAACGGGAAGTCTTGGGGATATATGCGTTAACAGATTTAAGGTTAAGGATACGGTTAACGATTTCAGCTCCAGCGGTATGCAAAACGCGCTTGCCGTAAACGGAATAGGGCATAAGGAGTTTTTCAGCGATATCGGGATTATGCAAAAGCTTTCAAGCAGAACGGAAAACGGCGAAAAGTATTATTATTCAGGTACTTACAGCGGAAATTTCACCGCGATCATAAAAAGCAAGGATCTTATAACCTGGGAATATGTTGCACAGCCGAACGAGGGGGCAAACGGTACCGGTTTTAAAAATGAAACAATATGGGAAAACGCGGTATATGTTCTTAACGATAAAGCGTATTATTTTGTAAGACAGTGGAATTATGACGAAAAAACCGATACTGGCAGTAAATACGGGATTCTTACATATTACGATTTGAACAGCGGAGAATGGGCAAGACCTGTATTGGTGGGAGACTGCCAGTCGCGTTCGGATTTTATTGTGTATAAGGGAGGACTGTATCTTTTCCATGCGCCGACGGACCGAAACCATATAGGAATTATCAAGATAGACTGCAATAACATTGCAAACAGTAAGGTAATTCTTCAGGCAGATATGAACGGCAGCTGCTTTTATCCGTTTATTCAATATAACAGCGCAGGAGAGCTTTGTATGTCTTATACGGTTGACCGAAAGCATGTAAGATTGGCTTCGTTTACGCTTAGTAAATATATTGATAGGTAACTGCCGAAAAGGGAACAGGCAAAATTATAAAAGGCATACGCGCGGTTAAATGCGCGTATGCCTTTTTTGGCTTATCTAATCTCTTTTGGACGCCGTGCCGGAGCTTGAAGACGTGCCGGAGGTATCGGAGCTTCCCGTGTATGAGTTAATATATATTTTAACGGGAGCTTGCGGGCTTACCTGCGTGCCGTATTTTGGCTCCTGCTCAAGCACGGTGCCGGGCTCGCGGTCCTCGTCGTATTTTTCAAGCACCTCAATGTTATCGTATAAAAAGCCTTGCTTTAAAAGCTCGATTTTTGCGCTCATTTCGTCAAGACCTTTAACGTTGGCAATTTTTACTTCCTTAGGACCTAAGCTTATTGTAAGTTCTATTTTTGTATCCCTTACTACGTTTGTTCCCTCTGCCAATGATTGGGCGCATATCTGACCGCGTGCAAATTTATCGCTGCATTCATACGCCTTTATTACGAATTGGAACCTTTCGTATTCCTCGTTATCAACAAGATCGGCATAATATTTGCCCGTAAGCTGCGGAACGGCAAACAATACGTCGGAAACGGCGGCGCCGCTGTCTATAGAGCCTACCGAGTCTACCGACGGCGCATTATCCGACGCGTTGACGCTTAAATCAGACGATGATTTGTTTTTGCCGAAAATATCCTTTTTAAGAACCGTAACAACAAGTGCGGCTATTATAAGAAATACCGCGGCTGTTGCCGCCGACGATATTATAACGTATTTGGCGGTGCCGCCCTTCTTTTCCTTTTCGGCGGTTTTGCGTTCGGATTTACTTTCGCGCGGCTTGCGGTCGCTTTGCTTTGTTTCGGCGGTTTCGGCGTATACAAGCTCGTTTTTAAAATCTTCAACGGTTTGCGTGCGGTTTTGCGGCATAACCTGAAGACCGTTTGCAAGCGCGGATAAAACGTGGCGCGGCAATTCCTCGGCAAATTTTGCGGGGATAGTCATAGAATCGTTTTTAATTCTATCCTTGGCTCCCGGCGGTACAATACCCGTAAGCGCGTTAAATAAAACCGCGCTAAGTCCGTATACGTCCGTATATGCGTCGGGTAAAAGCTTGCACAGCCCCTGCTGCTCTGCCGCGGCAAAGCCTGTATACAGCTTTGCTTCAAGCTCGCCGCCCTCCGTTCTGAGCTTTTTCACGGAATATCCGGATATGCGCAGCTTACCGTCCCTGCCTACAAGCACTGTTTCGGGCGATATTCCGCCGTGGATAATTCCCGCGTCGTTCATACCTTTTACGGTATCGATAAGCGGCAGGAAAAGAGGCCTTGCCTGTTCCCATTTTAATGTGCCGCCGTTTTTTTGCAAAAATTCAGCAAGCGTTATTGAAGGAATATTCGGCATAACGGCATAAACAGTGCCGTTTTCCTCAAACACATCGTTTATCGGCATAAGAGAGGGAAGAGCGGAGCCTGATATAAAACGGTTAATATCAAGAAACTCCATTAACCCCTCGTTAAAGGTATATTCGCCGCCCTTCATTATGAAAACGGAGCCGTCGGTATTTCTTATGCCGAAGCCTAACGGAAAATACTCCTTTATTCTTACGGCGGTATCGGTGGTTTTATCCCAGCCGATATACACGGTTTCGGCGCCGTTTCGGCTTTTTGCCTGACCTATAAGATAACGGTCGCAAAGCAGAGCGCCTGTCGGTAGACAGTCCTGCGGATTTACAGAAGACGAATCATATCCGCAAACGGGGCAAATTTTTTCACCGCCGTTATCGTTCATACAGCCGGGGCATAATCTGTCGGTGTTAAGCATAGGTTTCCTCCGAGAATAATATATCACTTATTATTTTACCATATCTGTCAAGTACCCCGCAGTTTCGCCGTATTTTATATGCCGCCGCACCCTTCGGTTATCTATCGTCATTCGCTCCTTAATGCCGTTACGGGATCCTTTTTAGCCGCTATTTTAGAGGGGAAGAGACCGGCGATAAGCGTTAGCAGCATACTTATTATAATAAGAGCCGCGGCACCTGCAACGGGCAGTACGGCAAGACCCGAAATATCGGTTATTGCGTCTATAATTGCGTTTATGGGTATAAGCAGCAGCAGGGTTATAAGAATACCTATAACGCCGGCAGAAAAGCCCACTATAAGCGTTTCGGCGTTGAATACCCTTGATACGTCGCGCTTTGAAGCGCCCATTGCTCTTAAAATGCCTATTTCCTTGGTGCGTTCAAGCACCGAAATATAGGTTATAATTCCTATCATAATAGAGGAAACAATAAGCGATATGCTTATAAAGGCAATTAAAATATAGCTTATTGCGTTTATAATGGTGGTTACCGAGGAAAGCATAAGGCCTATATAATCGGTATATGTGATTTTTTCGTTTTCGGCGGCGGCAGAGTTATAATCGTCTATAAGCTCGGCTACGGTTTCCTTTGCCTCAAAGTCCTTAGGATATATATTTATTACCGAGGGGCGCTTTAAATCCGATACGCCCATAAGGCTTAAGTTTCCTTCATATGTGGCGGAGGAATTTTTTGCTTTTATCGCGCTGTTAAAGCGCTCGGCTATTTGCTCGTTTGTCATTCCGGCGGCAGTCATTTGCTCTGTATACGCCGCGTATTCCGCATGCTCGTTTTCCGGAAGAGCCGCAATATAAGCCATAAGCTCTTCATAGGTCATATTTTCATTTGCTTCAAACGGCAGACCTGTTAGAACATCGGTATCAGGCGAAGCCTTTTGCGCCTTTACGATCTCGCTGTCGTTGACCTTGTTTATCAGGTGCTCCATAAGCTCCGATTTATAGCCTACAAAGCCTGCGGTGTCGTTGGCGACAGAGCCTTCCGCGGGACGTATTATACCTACAACGGTTATATCCTCGCCGAGCTTTGCAAGCTGAGACTGAACGAATAATTCGTCGTCGGTCTTGTTTACCCAGGTGCCGTTTTCGCTTTTTTCAAAATAATCGGTATTGCAAAGCAGCTTGAACTTAAGATTTAAAATATCGTCATAGCTGTAGGTTACCTCTTCGGTAGGCTCGATTTTTTCCCCGTTTTGAGCCTTTTTCATCATTTCTTCAAGCTCTTTAACGTCTTTAAGCCCAAGCGAATAAAGGGTGTAATCGCTTATCTGATTGTTTTTGTCAATCGCAAGAACTATTTCGTTGTATTTTTCGGGCATACGTCCCGCAATAACGTCGTACTGCTTTTCTAAAAATTCGCTGTTATCGAAAAGGCGCGTCCAAACCTCGGTATTGGAAAAGGAGGACATACCCGAATATTGCTGAGACTGCGCCGCGCTTTCGCCGAAAACGGTGGTAAACACGGTGTTCGGGTTTACACGGTTTCCCTTTTCATCGTAAATATTCATAACTGTTGAATATTTATATTCGATTTCGCTTGTATTGCTTTCAAATTCGGGTGTTTTTTCAATGTGCGCCTTTAACAGCACCAAATTGTTTTCCGAAATGCCGTTTACCATAGTGGTCATCATTTCGGTCATTATGTTGTTGCTGTAAATTTTGTCCTTTTCGCGGTCTTCAGGGGCTTCGTTTTTACCCATAAGATCCTTTACAAGGCGGCTTACGTCCATACCCGCCTTCTCAATGGTTATGGGGTAGCTTGAAAGAGTATCTTCCTCTACCTTTTGGATATAGGCGTTAACCCCGTTTGAAAGCGAGAGTATAAGCGCTATTCCTATAATACCTATCGACCCTGCAAAAGAGGTTAAAAACGTGCGCGCTTTTTTGGTCATAAGGTTGTTAAGCGAAAGCGAAAGCGCCGTTAAAAACGACATTGAAGGGCGCTTGCCTTCGGCTTTTTCGGCTTTTACCGTTTCTTCGCCGCCGTAGGGGTCGGAATCATCCGTAATGTTTCCGTCAAGCAGCTTTACTATTCGCGTTGAATACTGCTTTGCAAGTTCTGGGTTATGGGTTACCATAATTACAAGTCGGTCCTTTGAGATTTCCTTTAAAAGCTCCATTATCTGAACCGAGGTCTCGCTGTCAAGCGCGCCGGTAGGCTCGTCTGCAAGCAGTATTTCGGGGTCGTTTACAAGCGCGCGCGCAATAGCTACGCGCTGCATCTGCCCGCCGGACATCTGATTTGGCTTTTTGCCGAGCTGATCGCCGAGCCCTACCTTTTTAAGGGCGTCTTCGGCTCTTTTGCGCCTTTCCTGCTTTGATACGCCCGAAAGGGTAAGCGCCAGCTCTACGTTTGAAAGCACGGTCTGGTGTGGAATGAGGTTGTAGCTTTGAAAGATAAAGCCTACGGAGTGGTTTCTGTAATTATCCCAGTCCCTGTCTTTATATGTTTTTGTGGATTTTCCGTTTATAAACAGGTCGCCGTCCGTATAGCGGTCAAGGCCGCCTATAATATTCAAAAGCGTGGTTTTGCCGCAGCCCGAATGACCGAGTATCGATACAAATTCACTTTTTCTGAATTCAATGCTGACGCCCTTAAGCGCGTGTACGGCGGTATCGCCCGTAATATAATCCTTTTTGATATTTTGTAATTTAAGCATACGTTAACCTCCAAGTTATCAGGAATTATATTCCCAAAATATAAATAGAATATGAATGTTTAAAAAATATTTGATAAATACATAAAGTAGTGTTATAATTAAGTGAATATATTGTCCGAAAGGTTATGAAGTATGGAAAAGGCTTTTAAAAAACTAACCGTGTTTTTATCGGGTCTTCTTATAATAACAACGGTTTTTCTTATTTTCGTTATTCCGACTTATATTAAATCGGAACGCAAAATAGACTTTTTTTCTTCTAATCAGATAGTTTCAAACATAAAAAATATGGAGCTTAATATGACCTCCATAATATATGTGCAGAACAATAAGGGCGAGTGGGTTGAATATCAGCGTCTGCACGGAACCGAAAACCGCATATGGGTAAGTATTGATAAAATGCCTAAATACTTAGGTCAGGCTTTTATTGCAATAGAGGATCAGCATTTTTATGAAAACTGCGGTGTTGACTGGAAACGAACCGCAGGCGCCGTGGCAAACAGGCTTTTAAAGTTTAACACAACCGAGTTCGGCGGATCCACAATAACACAGCAGTTAATCAAGAACATAACTAACGACCGCGATAAAGACGCTATGCGTAAATTCCGCGAAATAGTAAGAGCTTTGCTTATAACGCGAAAGCTTTCAAAAACCGAAATACTTGAAGCATATTTAAATACAATACCGCTTGCAAACGGTATTTGCGGCGTGCAGGTTGCGGCAAACTATTATTTCAATAAGGACGTAAGCGAGCTTACCATTACCGAAAGCGCGGCGCTTGCGGCAATAACAAATAATCCCACAAAATATAATCCCTTAACCGAAAACGGAGCGGAGCAGAACGAAAAACGCCGCCGCCTTGTGCTTGATGAAATGTTAGAGCTCGGCTATATAACCTACGATGAGTACGATAAAGCGTATAACGAAAAGCTTAAGCTTGACGATTCGCAGGAGGACGACTATGAGGTGGAAATTAACAGCTATTTTGTAGACGCGCTTATAGATCAGGTTATAAACGATTTAGCGGAAAAATATAATCTTGATACAAAGCTTGCCTCAACAATGTTTTATAACGGCGGCTTTAAAATATATTCAACCCTAAAGCCCGAAATACAAAGCGCGATGGAAAAGGTTTATACCGATATTAAAAACTATTTTCCGCAAACAGCGCCTAATTTACAGGGCGAAAAGGTACACGCTCAGTCCGCTATGACGGTTATGGATTATAATGGCCATATAGTCGGCATAGTAGGCGGCGCCGGCGAAAAAACAACCAACAGAGGGCTTAACCGCGCTACCGATTCTCCGCGTCAGCCCGGTTCTACAATGAAGCCGCTCGGCGTTTATGCGCTGGCGGTTGATAAGGATATAGTAAACTACACCTCAAGCGTGCTTGATAAACCGATAGAAAAGTATTATAAGGACGGCAAAAGCGGGCCTAAGGAATGGTACGGATATTATAAGGGCACGGTATCGCTTAACTATGCCATAAGAAAATCAATGAATACCGTTCCCGTAAGGCTTTTGCAGGAGGTCGGAATAGATACTTCCTACGATTTTCTTGTGAATAAGCTTAACTGCAAGCATTTGGTGCCGGAGGATAAAAACCTTGCGGCTTTGGCGCTCGGCGGTACGCATTACGGGCTTACCACAACCGAGTCCGCCGCGGCATATGCGATATTCGGCAATCAGGGCGTGTACCACAGCCCCACTACTTATTATAAAATAGAACGCGCAAACGGCGAAACGGTTTTTGATTACGACGAAACGGGAACGCAGGTTATAGCACCCTCTTCGGCTACGATAATGAATCACCTTTTGCAGGAGGTTGTTTACGGCAGAGAGGGCACGGGCGGCGGCATTGCAGGCTTTAACTATAAAATGAAGGCATATGCTAAAACAGGTACGTCGAGCGAATCAAAGGACCTTTGGATGGTTGCGGGAACGCCTTATTATGTAGGCTCGGTATGGTACGGATTTGATATTCAAAGCGAGGTAAGCGGCGGCGCCAGCGCGGCTAAGATATGGAAAGCGGTAATGACCGAGGTGCATAAGGACCTTGAAAAAAAGGAATTTACCGACAGCGGCGACGTTGTAAAAAAAGGCTCAGGCTATTATAAAAAGGGCGTTAAGGTGGATGTTCCGTCTTATACGGCGCCGGTTTCAAGCGAGCCGTCGTCTTCGTCGGAGCAATCGTCCTCTGCCGTAACCTCATCGGCAGAGTCGTCTTCGGCGGCAACCCCGTCGGACGATACGGCAACCTCATCTTCTTCATCGGGCGGTTCTTCGTCTTCGGGCAGCTCGTCCGATGCGTCGTCAAGCACTCCGTCTCAAAGCGAGCCGTCCTCCTCGTCCTCTCCGTCCTCCTCTTCTGAGCCTGAGGGAGAGAACTGATATGGCTGAATTAAAGGTTATAGCCCGAATTTACACCGATTTTCCCGAAAAATTCGGTTTGCCGAGACAAAGCGGAGTAATAAGCGAGCTTGAGGGCAAAATAGTTTTTGAACCGTCTTACCGTGATTTTTCTGCGGTTAAAGAGCTTTGCGAATTCTCACACATATGGCTTATCTGGGGCTTTTCCATGTCAAGTAAAGCGGAATGGTCGCCTACGGTCCGTCCGCCGAGGCTCGGCGGTAACGAAAGGGTTGGGGTGTTTGCAACCCGCTCGCCTTACAGACCGAACCCGTTGGCGCTTTCGGCTGTAAAGCTGGAAAAGGTTACGAATGATGAAAATTCAGGTCCCGTGCTTTATGTTTCGGGCATTGATATGGCAAACGGCACTCCGATATACGATATAAAGCCTTATATTGCCTATGCCGATTCGGTACCGAACGCGGTATGCGGCTTTGCGGATAAACCGTACAATAAGTCGCTTAAGGTTGTTTTACCCGAATTTCCCGATTGTCCGCTTAAAAAGGAAAAGCTGGCGGGACTTTGCAAAACGCTTGAATTGGATCCGAGACCGCGCTACCATAACGACCCTATGCGTGTGTACGGCCTTGAATTTTCGGGCTGCGAGGTAAAATTCAAGGTGGAAAATGACGTTCTTACGGTTATAAGTATTACCGAAGCTAAAGATTAAAAAATCAAACATTTTTCGTTGAAAAATGTAATGTATTGTATGATATAGCTATATATATTTATAATATTTCAAAACATACGTAAAAAATGCTATAATAATTTCAACAAAAGGCAGAAATGCCTAAAAAGAAAACGGAGGAATTTATTATGGCAAGATTTACTTTACCGAGAGACGTATATTTCGGCGAGAACGCAATGGAAAACCTTAAGACTCTTAAAGGTAAAAAGGCAATCGTTGTAGTGGGCGGCGGCTCGATGAAGCGCTTTGGCTTTCTTGACAAGGCGGTAGGCTATCTTAAAGAAGCCGGATTTGAGGTTGAGCTGTTTGAGGGTGTTGAACCCGATCCTTCGGTAGAAACCGTTATGCGCGGCGCCGAGGCTATGAGAAAATTTGAGCCTGACTGGATAGTTGCAATAGGCGGCGGATCCCCGATAGACGCGGCAAAGGCGATGTGGGCGTTTTATGAATACCCGGAGGTTACCTTTGAATCGCTTTGCGTACCCTTCAATTTCCCTGAGCTTAGAACAAAGGCTAAATTCTGCGCTATTTCTTCTACGTCGGGCACTGCGACGGAGGTTACGGCCTTCTCTGTTATAACCGATTACGCAAAGGGTATTAAATATCCGCTTGCAGACTTTAATATTACGCCGGACGTGGCAATTGTTGACCCTGAGCTTGCGCAGACAATGCCGCAAAAGCTTGTAGCCCACACGGGTATGGACGCGCTTACACACGCGATCGAGGCGTATGTGTCAACGGTTGCAAGCCATTATACCGACGCACTTGCTATGAAGGCTATCGAGATGGTTACGGCTTATCTGCCTTCTTCTTATAAGGGCAACCGCGAATCGCGCGCCGCTATGCACGACGCACAGTGCCTTGCGGGTATGGCTTTCTCTAACGCGCTGCTCGGTATAGTACACTCTATGGCTCATAAAACGGGCGCGGCTTTCCATGAGGGCAGTATGAAGGACAGACATCTGCCGCACGGCTGTGCAAACGCAATTTATCTGCCTTATGTTATCAAGTATAACGCGCACGACCAAAGAGCTGCCGAAAGATATGCCGATATTGCAAGAATGCTCGGTCTTTCCGGCAACAGCAACAAGGGTCTTATCGAAAGCCTTTGCGGTCTTATCGACAAAATGAACGACGAGCTTAATATTCCGCATACCTTAAAGGAATTCGGCGTAGACGAGGCTGAGTTTAACGCTAAGGTTGACGAAATAGCCGTTAACGCCGTGGGCGATGCCTGCACAGGCTCTAATCCGCGCGCTATCGACCCCGAAACTATGGCTAAGCTCTTTAAATGCACATATTACGGTACAGAGGTAGACTTCTGATAAACCGTGAATAAATTAAAGGAATGATAGTAAGAAATGTTTAAAATCGTAAACAAACGCAGTCTTAATCCTACGGTTACGCTTATGGATATTGAAGCGCCGCTTGTTGCCAAAAAGGCTGAGGCGGGTCAGTTCATTATCCTGCGTACCGACGACGACGGTGAGCGCATACCGCTTACCGTTGCAGGCTTCGACCGTGAAAAGGGAACCGTAAGGATCATCTTTCAGATAGTGGGGGCAACAACCGAAAAGCTTAACCACAAAAATACAGGTGATTATCTTGCCGATTTTGCAGGACCTCTCGGTAAACCCACCGAAACCGAGGGACTGCGTAAGGTTTGCGTTGTGGGCGGCGGCGTAGGCTGCGCAATAGCGCTGCCTATTGCCGAAAAGCTGCATAGCGAGGGCTGCGAGGTACACACCGTTGTAGGCTTCAGAAACAAAGACCTTGTAATTCTTGAAGACGAATTCAGCGCCTGCTCCGATAAGCTTACGATAATGACAGACGACGGCTCGTACGGCACAAAGGGCGTTGTTACCGCTCCGCTTAAGGAAGCTATTGAGTCCGGCGAAAATTACGACGAGGTAATTGCCATAGGTCCGCTTATTATGATGAAATTCGTTGTGGCGACCACCAAGCCCGCAGGGGTTAAAACGGTGGTTTCAATGAACCCGATTATGATAGACGGAACGGGAATGTGCGGCGGCTGCCGCCTGACCGTAGGCGGAAAAACAAAATTCGCCTGTGTTGACGGACCCGATTTCGACGGCTTCCTGGTGGATTTTGACGAGGCTATGAAGCGCGGCGCTATGTACCGCGACTTTGAACGCCACGCATATGAGGAAACCTGCAATTTGTTTAAAAAGGAGGCGCGGTAAAATGGCTGTAAATATGGATCCCAAAAAGCACGAAATGCCCGTGCAGGCACCCGATGTGCGCAATCATAATTTTTCAGAGGTAGCTTTAGGCTACAGCGAGGAAACCGCGCTTGAAGAGGCGGCGCGCTGTCTTAACTGCAAGCATATGCCCTGCGTTACGGGCTGCCCCGTTAATATTCACATTCCCGCCTTTATCGAAAAGGTTAAAGAGGGCGATTTTGAGGGCGCTTATAAGGTTATAAACGAATCCTCAAGTCTTCCCGCAGTTTGCGGAAGAGTATGTCCGCAGGAAACCCAGTGCGAATCAAAATGCGTTCGCGGAATAAAGGGCGAGCCGGTAGGAATAGGCAGGCTTGAGCGCTTTGTTGCCGACTGGCATAACGAGCATGCTGCCGAAAACGTTAATAAACCGGAATTTAACGGTCATAAGGTTGCGGTTGTGGGTTCGGGTCCTTCGGGGCTTACCTGCGCGGGCGATCTTGCAAAGAAAGGCTACAAGGTTTCGGTCTTCGAGGCACTGCACACCGCGGGCGGCGTGCTTGTATACGGTATACCGGAGTTCCGTTTGCCGAAATCAATAGTTAAAAAAGAGGTAGACACCCTTAAAGCGCTTGGCGTTGAGATAGATACCGATGTGATTATCGGCAAGACCGTAACGGTTGACGAGCTTTTTGATATGGGCTACGAGGCTGTGTTTATCGGTTCGGGCGCGGGGCTTCCGCGTTTTATGGGCATTGAGGGCGAAGCGCTTTGCGGCGTTTACTCCGCAAATGAGTTTTTAACCCGAAACAACCTTATGAAATCGTATAAAGAGGGCAGCGCAACGCCTGTAATGCACGCAAAGAAGGCTGTTATTGTGGGCGGCGGAAACGTTGCTATGGACGCCGCGCGTACCGCAAAGCGTCTCGGAGCGGACGTTACCGTTGTGTACCGCCGCACCGAAAAGGAGCTTCCCGCGCGCCGTGAAGAGGTTGAGCACGCTATGGAAGAGGGAATTGAGTTTAAATTCCTTACCAACCCCGTTAAGATCGAGGGCGAGGAAGGCTGGGTTAAAAGCATTCTTTGCCAGCAGATGGAGCTTTCCGAGCCGGACGAATCGGGACGCGCGCGCCCTGTACCGATTGAGGGCAGCGAGTATGAGATCGACGCCGACTGCGTTATAATGTCGATAGGCACATCGCCGAATCCTCTTATTAAATCCACCACAAAGGGGCTTGAAGTAAACAAGCGCGGCGGAATAATAGTAAACGAGGAAACCGGCGCCACCTCTAAAGAGGGCGTTTATGCCGGCGGCGACGCGGTTACTGGAGCCGCAACCGTTATTCTTGCAATGGGCGCGGGCAAAACCGCGGCTAAGGCGATAGATGAATACATTTCTTCAAAATAAATAGAATTATAGGGGCTTTTGCTACCGCTTATCGGATATTGCTTTTAATTCCGAAAAGGCGGATCAAAAGTCCCCTTTTATTGTGCAGTAAAATATGGCGGTAATCTGTCCCTCTTGTCATTGCGAATGCCACGGGACGCGCGATAAGCCGTTCTCACACTCCCTGTCATTGCGAAGCCGTGTAAACGGCTGCGGCAATCCGTTTCCTTTTTTTGAAGGGTATTACGGATTCTTTCGTGCTCCGCACTCAGAATGACAAGTCTTTTAGTTGCCACGAATACCGTGTGGTGTGTGCAGTAAGCTGTCGCTCTGTCATTGCGGTGCGGGTGTCCGGTGGACACCTCTGCGAAGCAGAAGCACCGACCGAGCCGGCAGGCGAGACCGCCGTAAGGCGTGTGGCAATCCGTTTCCTTTTTTTGAAGGATATTACGGATTCTTTCGTGTTCCGCACTCAGAATGACAAGTCTTTTAGTTGCCACGAATACCGTGTGGTGTGTGCAGTAAGCTGTCGCGCTGTCATTGCGAGCGCCGTAAGGCGTGTGGCAATCCGTTTCCTTTTTTTGAAGGGTATTACGGATTCTTTCGTGCTCCGCACTCAGAATGACAAGTCTTTTAGTTGCCACGAATACCGTGTGGTGTGTGCAGTAAGCTGTCGCTCTGTCATTGCGAGCACCGTTAGGTGCGCGGCAATCCGTTCTCTTTTAAAGGGGAGGCGGATTCTTTCGTGCTTACCACTCTTGCGGTGCCCAAAAGTTGTTTTCGCTTGGAGCGCGAACAACTTTTGACCGCGGCGCCCGCCGTTGCTCGCTTCTTCCTGCACCGCAGGCGCTCACAACATCACTCAGAATGACACACAATTTAGTTATTGCGAATACTTGTGGCGTGCGGTTATACTTTCGTTTACCTGTCATTGCGAGTGACAAGCCGTTTTATATTTTCTTAAAAATTTTAACTTGCTTATTCTGCTTTTTGCAGTTTTCTATAACATATTTTGTGCCGTGCGATTCGCCGTCCCAAAATGCCAATACCTCGTCGGCATAGGCTATAATTTGCAAATTGCGTTTAAGCGGTGCCGAACGGCCGTATTTTTCATATTCGGGCAAAAACTCGGTCAACTTTATTTTGTGCGATAAAGCGTAATTTTTAGCACAGGTATCAATGCCGATCGCACCGCCCGAAACGATTTCGGTAGTGTTTTTCGGCAAATATTTTTCAAGATTATTAACGCGAAGACCTCTTGATCCGATTACGGCTATTTTCATAAATAAGCAGCACCTTTCATCATACAATAAATTATAGCCCTAATATGGGCAATTGTCAAGATGAATACAATATTCTAATATAAATAAGGAATATTAAGGTATTGGGGGTGTGTTGTGTGATAGTTTTCGATAAGCTTTGGATTACTATGAAGAAAAACGGAATATCGCAATATAAGCTTATTAAAGACTATAAAATAAGCACAGGACAGCTCGACAGATTAAGAAAAAATGAAAATGTAAGCACGCACACCTTAGATCAATTATGTAAAATACTTAATTGTAAAATTGAGGATATTGCGGAATATATCGAATAATAAAAAATCAACAGTTAAAGCATTTCTGCATTAAATTTACTGTTGACAAATTAAGTTTATATGTTAAAATAATAAATAAACTGAATACAGTCCTTATCAAGAGTGGCGGAGGGGACCGGCCCTGCGAAGCCCGGCAACCTGATTTATTTCAAGGTGCCAATTCCGGCGGATTATCCGAAAGATGAGGTTTTACACCGCTCTTTTTCGGGGCGGTTTTTATTTTGGAAAGGAAGTACAGTATGTCAAAAATGCTTTTCACGTCCGAATCGGTAACAGAGGGTCACCCCGATAAGGTGTGCGACCGTATATCCGACGCTATTTTGGACGAAATTTTAAAAAACGACCCTAAAGCCCGCGTTGCCTGCGAAACCTTCTGCACAACAGGCAGTATTACCGTAATGGGCGAAATAACGACCGAATGCTACGTTGATATCCCACAGATAGCGCGCGACGTTGTGTGCGAGATAGGCTATGACAGTCCCTCCGCCGGATTTGACGGAAACACCTGCGCGGTTATGACGGCAATTGATAAGCAATCGCCCGATATTGCCATGGGCGTTGACAGCTCGCTTGAATATAAAGAGGGCGAGGAGGATATATATAACCTTAACGGCGCGGGCGATCAGGGTATGATGTTCGGTTATGCGTGCGACGATACGCCGGAGCTTATGCCGCTGCCTATATCTCTTGCGCACAAAATGGCAAAAAAGCTTACCGAGGTACGCAAAAGCGGCGAGCTTTCTTATTTAAGACCGGATGGAAAAACGCAGGTTACCGTTGAGTACGACGGCGGAAAACCCGTGCGCGTGGACGCAGTGGTAGTATCCTCGCAGCACAGCGCGGATATAAGCCTTGATACGCTTAGAGCCGATATACTTGAAAGGGTTATAAAGGCTACCGTTCCCGCAGAACTTTTAGACGGTGACACAAAAATATATATCAACCCCACGGGACGTTTTGTTGTGGGCGGTCCGCAGGGAGATACGGGGCTCACGGGAAGAAAAATAATCGTTGATACCTACGGCGGCTATGCGCGCCACGGCGGCGGCGCTTTTTCGGGCAAGGATCCCACAAAGGTAGACCGCAGCGCCGCATACGCCGCGCGTTACGTTGCAAAAAATATTGTGGCGGCAAAAATTGCCTCTAAGTGCGAGGTTCAGTTAGCGTATGCCATAGGCGTGGCGCACCCCGTGTCGGTTATGGTGGACACCTTCGGCACAGGCAAATATGACGATGAAAAAATTGCCGAGGCTGTAAACGCAGTATTTGATCTGCGCCCCTCTGCGATAATAGACAAGCTTGATTTAAGAAGACCGATTTACAAGGAGCTTTCGGCATACGGCCATATGGGCAGAACGGATATTGATTTAAGCTGGGAAAAGACAGATAAAGCCGAAAATTTAAAAAAATACTTGACAAAATAAAATACCGTGATATAATTGATGTTACAAAGAAGCAGTACGTTTTTCGTCTCACCCTGTCGGCAATCGGGCTGAAGGGTCAATAAAAATTCAGGCATTTATTGTTTGGTGTTTTTATGCGCGGGCGAATTTCGTCCGCGCTTTTTAATTAAAGAATTGCAGTTATGCAGTTCTGCTGCAACACGAAATACGGAGGTGCATCAACATCAGCAGCAAAGAGCTTTCCATCAATGAAAACATAAGGTTTAAAGAGGTTCGTACTATCGGGTCAGACGGTTCCCAGCTCGGCATTATGCCGGTTGCAAAGGCGCTTGAAGCCGCCTATGCGGCAGATCTTGATCTGGTTTGCATTTCGCCTAACGCTCAGCCGCCCGTTTGCAAAATAATGGATTACGGCAAATACCGTTTTGAACAGGCAAAGCGTGAAAAAGAGGCAAAGAAAAACCAAAAAACGGTTGAGATCAAGGAAATACGTTTGGGACTCAGTATAGACGTTCACGATTTCGAGACAAAGGGAAAACACGCAATGCGTTTTCTTGACGAGGGCAACAAGGTTAAGGTTTCTATCCGTTTCAGGGGCAGAGAGCTCGGCCACCCCGAAATAGGTCTTGATACCATGAAGCGTTTTGCCGAGTACTGCGCGGAGCACGGTTCTGTTGAAAAACCGGCAAAAATGGAAGGCAGAAATATGCTGATGTTTTTAGCCCCTAAATCGGGTAAATAACAGCAGTTGAATTTTATTAGGGAGGACTTACAATGCCTAAGATCAAAACTCACAGCGGCGCAAAAAAGCGCTTTAAGCTCACTAAAACCGGTAAGGTTAAACGTGCTCATGCTTTCAAGTCGCACATTCTCAACAAGAAGACAACCAAACGTAAAAGAAATCTTCGCAAAGTTGTTACCGCAGACGTAACCAACGTAGCTAAGATCAAGAAAATGATTCCTTATAAATAAGGAACGGTTTATAGTGGAGGTATAAGACATGGCACGTGTTAAGGGTGCGTTGGCAACACGCAAAAGAAGAAATAAAACTTTAAAGCTTGCAAAGGGTTATTTCGGCGCAAAATCAAAGCTTTTTAAAACAGCTAAAGAAGCCGTAATGAAATCCGGCAACTATGCATACATCGGCCGCAGACAGAAAAAGCGCGATTTCCGTCGCCTTTGGATTACCAGAATTTCAGCTGCCTGCAAAATGAACGGTATCAATTATTCCAACTTTATTAACGGTCTTAATAAAGCCGGAATTCAGATCAACCGTAAAATGCTTGCCGACCTTGCGGTAAACGACGCCGCCGGCTTTGCAACTCTTGTTAAAGCCGCAAACAAGGCTCTCGAAAAGTAATTTTTTTCGCCCGAGGTTTTAAACTTCGGGCGACTTTGTATTTTTTAAGGAGCGCTGATATGAGGGCTTTTAATATAATTACAAGTCGCGAAAATCCGCTTATCAAGCTTGTTGCCGCCTTGCAGGTATCGTCCGAAAAGCGTAAACGCAACGGCCTTTTTGTTCTTGAGGGGCTGCGTATATGCAAGGACGCGTGCGACAACGGAATCAAGTTTGATAAACTGATAGTTTCCGACGCGGCGGCGGAAAAGTATGCCGCCGATACAGAAAAATTTTCTTTAATATCAGACGAGTGCTATAAAATTCCCGATTCGCTTTTTAAAAAAATAAGCGATACAAAAACGCCGCAGGGCATAATAGCTGTTGCAAAAATGCCGGTGACCGGCTCTTGCGGTATAGATAAAAACGGCAAATACATAGCGCTTGAAAACGTGTCGGACCCCTCTAATCTGGGCGCGATTTCAAGAACTGCCGAGGCGCTTGGGGTAAACGGTATCATACTTTCGTCGGACGGGTGCGACCCGTATTCCCCTAAAGCGCTGCGCGCCTCTATGGGAACGCTTTTGCGTGTGCCCGTTTTTGTTACCGAAAGCTTTGCCGAAACGCTTAAAAGCACAGGTCTTAAGCGCTACGCCTGCGTTGTTGATAAAACTGCCGAAAGCATAAAGGAGCAGAGCTTTGAAAACGGTTCGGTGGTTATGATAGGAAACGAGGCTAACGGCCTTACCGACAGTGCAAAGCAATCGGCGGACGTTTTGGTTACCATACCTATGACCGGCAGAGCCGAATCGCTTAACGCGGCGGCGGCAGCCGCAATAGCAATGTGGGAAATGATGAAATGACGGAATACTATATTCGTTTAGGATATGCTTTGGGCGCGGGCAATATAAGGGCAAAGCGCGCGCTTGAATATTTCGGCAATGCCGAAAATATTTTTAAAGCTTCCGATAAGGAACGCGCCGAATCGGGTATTTTTACAAAAAACGAGCTTTTGCGTATTAAAAATTCGCAAAACGCAGCTGCGCTTGAAACGCTTGAGGAATGTAAGGAAAACGGAATTGACATTATATGCTACGGGGATAAAAATTATCCTTACTGCCTTTCGGTTATAGATGACGCGCCCGCGCTTTTGTATGTAAAGGGCACTATGCCCGATTTTGATAATATACCTGCCGTTTGCATTGTGGGACCGCGAAAGGTTACCGAAAAGGGTAAAATGGCTTCGTATTCCATTGCAAGGCGTTTGGCTTTATCGGGAATGACGGTTGTAAGCGGCGGCGCGCTCGGCTGCGACTCTGCCGCGCATTCTGGCGCTTTAAAGGCGGACGGTATTACCGCGCTTGTTATGGGCTGCGGTATTTTAAGCGACTATTTGCAGGAAAACGCGGGCCTTCGCGAAAGCGTAAGCCGCAGCGGCTGCCTTATAAGCGAATATCCGCCGCATTACGGCGCTTCACGCTATACCTTCCCCGTAAGAAACCGTATAATGTCCGCTCTTTCGGTTTGTACGGTTGTAATCGAGGCGGGAGTTAAAAGCGGAGCGCTTATAACGGCGCGCCACGCCGCAGAACAGGGTAAAGACGTTTTTGTTATACCGGGCGATGTGGAAAAGGCGGAGTTTAAGGGCTCTAACGCGCTTTTGCGCGACGGGGCAAAGCCGCTTATCGATATGTCTGACATTTTCAACGAGTATATACCGCGTTTTCCCGATAAAATAGATGTTAAGCGGGCATACAGCGCTCAAACCGGCGCCGCAGATAAAAAAGAGAAAGAGCCTGTTCACAAAAAATTATCAAATGAAACCCTTTCAAAAAATGCGAAAATAGTATATAATCATTTAGATAAGCATAAATTTTATCCGGAGGAGATAAAGGATACGGGGCTTGGCGCGGGCGAGATATTATCGGCTCTTACCGAGCTTGAAGTAGAGCTTTTAATACGCTCCTTACCCGGCGGCTGTTACGAAATGCTATAATAATTATCGGAGGAAAATGATGTCTAAGCTTATAATAGTTGAGTCTCCCTCAAAAATAAAGACGGTTAAAAAAACGCTCGGAAGCGGCTATAACGTTATGGCTTCAAAGGGTCACGTGCGCGATCTGCCGAAATCAAAGCTCGGAATAGACGTTGAGCACGATTTTAAACCGCAGTATATAAATATGTCGGACAAGAAGGACCTTATCAAGGAGCTTAAGGAAGCCGCCGCAAACAGCGACGGGGTATTGCTTGCAACCGACCCTGATAGGGAGGGCGAGGCGATCTCTTGGCACTTAGCGCAGATATTGGCGCTTGATATGAACGAAGCTAACCGCGTTGCCTTTAATGAAATTACCGAATCGGGCATTAAAGCCGGTATTGCCGAGCCGCACAAAATAAATCTTGACCTTGTAGACGCACAGCAGGCAAGAAGAGTGCTTGACAGAATTGTGGGCTATAAGCTCAGCCCGTTTTTGTGGAAAAAAGTTAAAAGCGGTCTTTCGGCAGGACGTGTTCAGTCGGTAGCGCTGCGCCTTATTGTAGAGCGCGAACGCGAGATAGAAAAGTTTAATTCCGAAGAATACTGGTCGGTAGACGCAAAGCTTATGTCGGGCAGAAAGAGCTTTTCGGCAAAGCTTTTCGGCTTTGCGGACGGCAAAAAAATAGAGGTTATAAAAAGCGGCGAAGAGGCCGAGGATATTGTAAAGGCGCTTGAAAACGCAAGCTATACCGTAACAGAACTTAAAAAAGGAACGCGCAGCCGACAGCCTGCACCGCCGTTCAGCACGTCTACTCTGCAGCAGGAGGCTTCAAGAAAATTAGGCTTTACGGGTCAGCGCACAATGAGAATAGCGCAGCAGCTGTACGAGGGCGTTGATATTTACGGTATCGGCGCAACGGGTCTTATAACCTATATGCGTACCGATTCACTTCGCATTTCAGAAGAGGCGCGCGCCGCGGCAAACGCCTTTATAACAAAACGGTACGGCGAAAGCTATCTGCCGCCGAAGCCCCGCTATTTTAAAACCAAAAGCGGCGCTCAGGACGCGCACGAGGCTATAAGACCTACCGCCGTAACGCTGACACCAGAACAGGTTAAGGATTCGCTTACCGCCGAGCAGTACAAGCTTTATAAGCTTATTTGGGAGCGGTTCATAGCCTCCTTAATGGCGGTGTGCGTGCAGAATACCGTAAACGCCGATATTACCGCGGGCGATTATTTGTTTAAGGCAAGCGGCTATTCGGTTAAGTTCGACGGCTTTACCGTACTTTACGAGGAAGGCAAGGACGACGACGGCGAAGAGGGCGGCGCATTGCCCGAAATGAAAAAGGGCGACGTTTTAAAGCTACGCGAATTGACACCCAATCAGCACTTTACACAGCCGCCTGCGCGCTATACCGAGCCTACGCTTATAAAGGCGCTTGACGAAAACGGAATAGGCAGACCTTCCACCTATGCTCCCATAATTTCCAACATTTTGGGGCGCGACTATATCGAGCGCGAGAAAAAGTCGCTTAAGCCCACCAATCTCGGTATAGTGGTTTCCGACCTTATGGTTAAGTATTTCGATAAAATAATAGATGTTAAATTTACCGCCGGTCTTGAAAAGCAGCTTGACGAAATAGGCGCGGGCAACCGCGGCTGGGTTGATACTATAAGAGACTTTTACAGCGATTTTGAAAAATTATACAATAAGGCTGAAACCTCGCTTGAAGGGCGGAAGGTAAAGGTGCCCGTTGTTGAAACAGACGTTGTGTGCGATAAATGCGGCAGAAAAATGGTTGTAAAATCGGGCCGTTTCGGCAAATTCCTTGCCTGCCCCGGCTACCCCGAATGCAAAAACACAAAGCCTATGCCGGAGGACGAGGTTAAACAGCCCTGCCCCAAATGCGGCGGAAAGCTTGTAAAGAAGATATCCAAAAAGGGTAAAAAGTTTTACGGCTGCTCGAATTATCCCGATTGCGATTTTGCGGCACCCGGAATACCCACGGGTGAAAAATGCCCCGAATGCGGCAGCTATATTATAAGCGGCGTTCGCGGCAGAAAATACTGTATGAATTCCGATTGCCCTACAAGACAAAAGAAAACGGCAAAGAAAAATGAAAAATAAAATTACTGTAATAGGCGGCGGTCTTGCAGGCTGCGAGGCGGCTTATCAGATAGCGCGGCGCGGTATTGATGTTGAGTTGCTTGAAATGAAGCCCTCTAAAAAAACAGCGGCGCATAAAAGCGATAATTTAGCCGAGCTTGTCTGCTCAAATTCGCTTAAGGCTATGCGGCCCGATTCGGCGGCAGGGCTTTTAAAGGAAGAAATGCGGAAATTAGGCTCTGTTTGTCTTGAGGCGGCTGATAAGGCTTCGGTTGCGGCAGGCGGTGCGCTTGCGGTAGACAGGGACATTTTTTCATGTCTTATAACCGAAAAAATAAAGAATTGTCCGAATATAACCGTTAAAGAGGAATTGGTTGCCGATATTCCCAAAGACGGAATAACCGTTATTGCAACCGGTCCGCTTACCGACGGTAAGCTTGCAAATAAAATAGGCGAATTGTGCGAGGGCGGCAATTTAAGCTTTTACGACGCGGCGGCGCCGATAGTAACAGCCGAAAGCGTTGATATGACAAAGGCGTTTTGCGCCTCGCGCTACGGTAAGGGCGGAGACGATTATATAAACTGCCCTATGAATAAAGAAGAATACACCGTGTTTTATAACGAGCTTATAAACGCCGAATCGGCTCTTCTGCACGGCTTTGATAAAGCGCCTAAGGTGTACGAGGGCTGTATGCCGATAGAGGTGCTTGCAAAAAGAGGAGAAGACTCTATCCGTTTCGGGCCGCTAAAGCCTGTCGGTCTTCGCGATCCTAAAACCGGCCACAGACCATGGGCGGCGGTACAGCTAAGGCGTGAAAACAGCGCGGGTACGCTTTACAATCTTGTGGGCTTTCAAACAAACCTTAAATTTCCCGAACAAAAAAGGGTGTTTTCGATGATCCCCGGTCTTGAAAATGCCGAGTTTATGCGCTACGGCGTTATGCACCGCAATACGTTTATAAATTCGCCTAAGCTTTTAAACCGCAATCTTGCGCTTAAAAGCAACGGCAGCGTGTTCTTTGCGGGTCAGCTTTCGGGGGTTGAGGGCTATATGGAATCCGCGGCAAGCGGAATTATAGCAGGCATTAACGCGGCGGCGCTGTTAAAAGATGAAAAGCCCCTTATTTTGCCTGAATTTACAATGATAGGCGCTTTGCTTAACTATATTTGCGATGAAAGCGTCGCCGATTTTCAGCCTATGGGTGCCAACTTCGGCATAATACCGCCGCTTGAAAATCATATAAGGGATAAACGCGAACGCTATGCGGCGCTTTCCGCCCGTTCGCTTGATTGGTTTCGGGATAATATAAATACGGAGGAATAAAATATGCGTGTTGTTGTTGACGCTTTCGGCGGAGATAACGCCCCGCTTGAAATTATTAAGGGCGCTTCGCTTGCTTCAAACGAGCTTAAAACCGAAATAACACTTACGGGTAAAGAAACCGTTATAAGAAAAATAATTATTGATAACGCACTGAAATTTTACGGCGAGCTTAAAATAGTTAATACAGACGATGTTATTTCCATGCACGACGAGCCTACCTCGCTTACGCGTGCGCACAAAAACAGCTCGATGGCGCTGGCGTTTAAGGAGCTCGCCGAGGGGAAAGCCGACGCTTTTGTTTCGGCAGGATCTACGGGCGCTGTTGTTGTGGGCGGAACGCTTATTGTAAAGCGAATAAAGGGCGTTAAACGCCCTGCGCTTGCGGGTATGATACCGTCGCCTAACGGTCACTATATGCTTATGGATATGGGAGCCAACGCCGATTGCCGACCCGAAATGCTTTGCCAGTTCGGCATTATGGCAGACGTATACTTAAAAAATGTTGAGGGTATTAAGAACCCTAAGATAGGTCTTTTAAATATAGGAACAGAGGATACAAAGGGCGGCGAGCTGCAAAAGGAGGCTTACAAGCTTTTAAGCAAAGCGCCTATAAGCTTTGCAGGCAATATAGAATCGCGCGAGATGCCTAAAGGCGTGTGCGACGCGGTTATAACCGACGGCTTTACAGGCAACATAGCCTTAAAGCTTATTGAGGGCACCGCTTCCACGTTTTTCTCGCTTATTAAAAAGGTGTTTTACAAAAGCCTTACAAATAAGCTTGCCGCGCTTGTTGTGAAAAAGGATCTCGGCGGTCTTAAGAAAATGATGGACAGCACCGAGGTGGGCGGAGCGCCGCTTTTAGGCGTAAAGGGCACGGTTATAAAGGCGCACGGCAATTCAGACGCCAAGGCGTTTAAAAACGCAATAAGGCAGGCTGTAAAATACACCGAAACGGGTGTTACGGAAAAGATTTCCGCCTCTCTTGCGGAATAAAGAAGGATAATAAAATGGACGGTTTAGAACAAAAGCTCGGCTATAAATTCAATAATATAAATTTGCTTAAAAACGCGCTTACGCATTCTTCGTATGCCAACGAGGTAAGAAACGGCTTTTCTTCAAACGAAAGGCTTGAATTTTTGGGCGATTCGGTGCTTTCGATAGTAGTTTCTGATTATATTTATAAGCACTACCCGAATATGCCCGAAGGCGAGCTTACAAAGCTGCGCGCTTCGCTTGTTTGCGAAAAATCGCTTTGCGCCTTTTCAAGGGAGTTAGAGCTCGGCAGTTACCTGATGCTCGGAAAGGGCGAGGATAAGGGCGGCGGCAGAGAGCGCGACTCTATTCTTGCCGACGCGTTCGAGGCGGTTTTGGCGGCTATTTATCTTGACGGCGGTATGGAGCCTGCGCGCAGGCACGTTATGAATTTTGTTCTGCGCGAGCTAAAGCATACCGACGACGAGGTTTTTAAGGATTATAAAACCGCTCTTCAGGAAATTATACAGCGCAACCCCGAAGAATCGGTAACCTATATTTTAATAGATGAGAGCGGACCGGACCACGATAAAAGCTTTACGGTTGAGGTGCGGCTTAACTCAAACGTAATAGGCAAGGGCACGGGCAAAAACAAAAAACGCGCCGAGCAGATGGCGGCTAAAGAGGCGCTTATGCTTATGGGTGAGGAAATATGAGCCTTACTCATTCTAACATATCGATTTTCGTGCCGCATATCGGGTGCCCGAACAAATGCAGCTTTTGCAACCAGCGTTATATCACGGGTGCCAACAAAGCCCCGCGTGCCGAAGATGTGGACAAGGCTGTTGCGGCGGCGATAGGCGGCAGGGCGTTTAAAAGCGAAACTGCCGAAATTGCGTTTTTCGGCGGCAGCTTTACGGCAATAAACCGCTCTTATATGACCGATCTTTTAAAAGCGGCGGCAAAATATGTTGATAACGGAACGGTTAAGGGCATAAGAATCTCCACAAGACCGGACGCAATAGACGACGAGATATTAACGCTTTTAAAGAAATACCGCGTTACAAGCATTGAGCTCGGCGCGCAGAGTATGAACGACCGCGTTTTAAGAATGAACAACCGCGGGCACACGTCGGGCGATGTTGTGAAGGCTTCAAGGCTTATTAAACAGTACGGCTTTGAGCTTGGTCTTCAAATGATGACGGGGCTTTATGCCGATAACGACGCCTCTGCGCTTAAAACCGCCGCAAAGCTTATAGAGCTGAAGCCCGCTACGGTAAGGATTTACCCCACAATAGTTTTAAAGGATACGGATTTAGCGGCGCTTTATTCAGACGGAATATATAAGCCCCAAACCCTTTTTGAAGCGGTGAATTTGGCGGCACGGCTTTATAAGCTGTTTTGCAATAGCGGCATTAAGGTTATAAGGCTCGGTCTTCACTCTATTGAGGAGGACGCATATATTGCCGGCCCGTGGCACCCTGCGTTCAGCGAGCTGTGCCAATCGGAAATAATGCTTGCCGGCGTTATTTCAAAGCTAATAGAAAAGGGCGATTATATAATATACGTAGGTAGATCGGACGTATCAAAAATGATAGGTCAGGGCAGAAAAAATCTTTTGCATTTAAGGGATATGGGATATAACTGCCGCGTTAAGGAGGACGAAGCCTTAAGCGGACTTGATTTCAGAATTGAAAGGCAGGCGTAACAATGCTTTTAAGCTCAATACAAATTCAGGGTTTTAAATCCTTTGCGGATAAAACCGTGCTTAAATTCGGTAAGGGTATTACCGCCGTTGTAGGCCCTAACGGCAGCGGAAAAAGCAATATATCGGACGCAGTTCGCTGGGTGTTGGGCGAGCAATCCACAAAAAGTCTGCGCGGGCAATCTATGGAGGACGTTATTTTCGGCGGCACCGAAACGCGCCGCCCCCACGGATTTTGCGAGGTTACGCTTAATATAGATAATTCGGACAGAACCCTTAACTTTGATAACGATAACGTAGCCGTTACGCGCCGCTATTACCGCTCGCACGAAAGCGAATATGCAATTAACGGCGTTTCGGTGCGCCTTAAGGATATACACGAGCTGTTTATGGATACGGGTCTTGGCAGAGACGGATATTCTATGATAGGTCAGGGCAAAATTGATACCATTATAAGCTCAAAATCGGGCGAGCGCCGCGATATATTTGAAGAAGCGGCGGGTATTTCAAAATACCGTTACAGAAAATTCGAGGCGGAAAAAAAGCTTACCGCTGCCGAGGATAACCTTTTAAGGCTTCACGATATATCAGATGAGTTAGGTTCGCGCGTGGGTCCGCTTAAGGAGCAAAGCGCAAAGGCAGAAAGATTTTTAGAGCTTTCCGAGCATAAAAAGGAGCTTGAAATAGGGCTTTGGCTTTACACCCTTGAAAATTCAAAGGAGGCGCTGCGCTCACAGGAAAGTAAAATAGCGGCGGCTCAGCTTAATTACCGCGAAATAGACGATTCACTTTCCGAATTTGACAAAAAGGCCGAGGAAAACACCGCGTATTTTGCAAAGCTTACCTCCGATATTGAGGGGGAAAGGCTTAATATTTCAAATTTAAACGAAGAAATAGTTAAAACCGAAGGCTCGGTTACCGTTATAAATAACGATATAGAGCATAACAATCAATCGGTTTTAAGGCTTGAAAACGAAAAGGAGCAGCTTAACCTGTCGGACGCGGCGGCAAAAGAGCAAATAACCGAAAAACAAAACGTAATTGCACAAAAGCGCTTAAAGCAAGCCGAATATACGGAAAAGCAGGCGCAGCTTGACGAAAGGCTCAAATCGCTTTTATCAGACAGTGAAAGCATTTCGCGCGGTATTGAAAACGAGGTCAAGCGCCTTAACGAGCTTACAAGGTTAGGGGCAGACAGCCGCGTTAAAATGGTAACGGCAGACAGCGCCGCCGAGGAAATAACCGCGCGCACAGCCGCGGCAGAGGGTAAAATTGCCGAATACGGCGGTGAAATCGAAAGGCTTAGCCTTGAATTTGCTGAGACTGAAAAAACGCTTGACGAAATTGAAGAAAATATAACCTCGCGCTCAAATGCGGTGCGCGGCTATGAGCTGCGCTTAAATTCCAAGGAGCAGGCGGCGGAAAGGCTTAAGGAAGAGCTTGAAGAGTTAAGGCTTGACGCTAAGGAAAAGCGCCGCAGAGCGCAGATACTTAAGGACCTTGAAAATAATATGGAGGGCTTCAGCCATTCCGTAAAGGCTGTTACGGAGGAAGCCAAAAAGGGCATTCTGCGCGGAATAAGAGGGCCTGTTTCAAAGCTTATAAGCGTTGATAAAAAGTATTCGGTTGCGGTTGAAACCGCGCTTGCCGCCGCAATACAAAACATTATAACCGAAACCGAGGCAGACGCTAAACGCGCTATCGGATTTTTAAAATCAAACAAGGGCGGCAGGGCGACGTTTTTACCCATATCCACAATTAAAGCGCGCGAGTTTAAGGAACACGGGTTTAACGAATATGCGGGCTTTGTGGGTATTGCAAGCGACCTTGTAGATACAAATGAAGAATATAAGGAAATAATTAAATACCTTTTAGGCGCGGTTGTTGTAACCGAGGATATAGATTCCGCCGCCGCGATAGCAAAAAAATACGGCTACTGCGTAAAAACGGTTTCGCTTGACGGTCAGGTGGTAAACCCCGGCGGTTCGCTTACGGGCGGTTCGCTTGCTAAAAACGCAGGACTTTTAAGCCGCGGCAGCGATATTAAAAGGCTTGAAGACGAGGCGGCGGCGCTTGAGGGCAAGGCAAAGGAAACCGAAAACGCATATATTTCGGCTGCCGAGGCTTTGAACGAGGTCAAAGCGGATATTACCGCCGAAAAGGCCGAAATCACTACCGCAAACGAGGATAAAATACGCTTTTTAACCGAGCTTAAACGCATAGGCGAGCTTAAAACCGCGGCGGAAAACAGCCTAAAGCAATTAAAGGAAGAAAAGCTTACAAGCGAGGAAAAGCTTACCGCGCTTAAGGAGGCTTCCGCCAAGGCGGCTAAGGATATAGCCGAGCTTGACGGCGAAAAAACCGCAGTTCAGTCAAAAATAGATGAAATGACCGGCGGCAGGGAAGACCTTAACGCCGAACGGGAAAGCACTGCCGAAGAAATAACCGCCGTAAAATTGGCGGCAATAGAGCTGCAAAAGGATATTGAGGCGGCAGAGCAATCTGCGCGCGACCTTAGTCTTATGATAAACGGCAGGGCGCAGCGCACCGCGGAAATCGAGAAGGAATTAAACGCTCTTTCCGATAAAAACGGCGAACTGAAATTAAAGATCGACGGGGCAAATGATAAAATTTCCGAGCTTAAAACCGCAATTTCAAATACCGAAAATAAAATCGGCGAACTGTTAACGGCGCGCGACAAAACCGAAAAGGCAGGTATAGAGCTGCGTTCGGGCGAGAGGGAGCAAACCGCGTTAAGAGAGAAAATAAGCGGAGAATTAGCCCGCCTTACCGAGCGTAAGGAAGTAATGCTTAAGGAATACGACGACGTTATAAAACAGCTTTACGACGAATATCAGCTAACCCGTACCGAGGCGGAAAAAATAGGTATAAAAATCGATAAACCGTCCGAAGCAAAAAAGACTCTTGCCGAAATAAAGTCGAAAATACGGTCGCTCGGCAGCGTTAACGTTTCGGCGATTGAGGAATATAAAGAGGTAAGCGAGCGTTACGAATTTATGACCGCGCAGATAAACGATGTTGAAGCGACGCGCGCAGAGCTTTATAAGCTTATAAACCAGCTTTCCCACCAAATGCAGGATATTTTTACCGAGGGCTTTGCAAGAATAAACGAAAACTTTGCCAAAACCTTTACCGAGCTTTTCGGCGGCGGTCAGGCAAGCCTTTCGCTTTCCGAGCCGGAAAACGTGCTTGAAAGCGGAATAGACATTAACGTTAAGCTGCCCGGTAAAAACGTGCCCAGTCTCGACGGTCTTTCGGGCGGTGAAAAGGCGCTTATCGCACTTTCTATTTACTTTGCCATAATGCGCGTTAACGCGCCGCCGTTCTGCTTCCTTGACGAGGTGGATACCGCGCTTGACGATATAAACGTAGACCGATTTGCGGACTATATGAGACGCTCTGATTTTTCAACCCAGTTTATCTGCGTTACGCACCGCCGCGGCACTATGGAGGCGGCAGATATGCTTTACGGCGTTACAATGCAGGAAAAGGGCGTTACAAAGCTGTTGGAGCTTAATGTAGCTGAACTTGAAAAGGCGCTTCTTACAAAGGGCGCATAATTCTTTTTTGAAAGCAGGTAGAAAATGGGATTTTTCGGTAAAATTAAAGAGGGACTTAAAAAAACGCGCGATTCAATAGCAAACGGCGTAAACGGTATTATAAACAGCTTTACCAAAATCGATGAAGAACTGTTTGAACAGCTTGAGGAAACGCTTGTTATGTCTGATATAGGCGTGGAGACCTCTGTGGAAATATGTGAAAGACTGCGTAAAAGAATTAAGGAAACAGGCATAACCGATCCTGCCGAAATCAAGAATTTGATGAAGGAAATAATTGTTGATATGTTAGGCGAGGACGAGGGCTTAAGGCTTGAAACAAAGCCTTCGGTAATATTGGTTATCGGCGTAAACGGCGTCGGCAAAACAACAACAATAGGCAAGCTGTCGTTACAGCTTAAAAACAGCGGTAAAAGAGTTGTTCTCGGCGCGGCGGATACGTTCAGAGCCGCAGCCATCGATCAGCTCGGTATCTGGGCGGAGCGCGCGGGCGTTACTATGGTTAAAAGCGTGGAGGGAACCGACCCTGCCTCGGTTGTGTTTGATACAATAGCCTCGGCAAAGTCAAAGGGAGCGGACGTTATTATATGCGATACCGCAGGCAGGCTGCACAATAAGAAAAATCTTATGGACGAGCTTGCAAAAATTTACCGCGTAATTGCAAGGGAACTGCCCGACGCTTCGGTGGAAACGCTGCTTGTGCTTGACGCGGCTACCGGTCAAAACGCGGTTAATCAGGCGCGCGAATTTAAAAATGTCGCCGATATAACGGGAATTGTGTTAACAAAGCTTGACGGAACCGCAAAAGGCGGTATAATAATAGCTATAAGAAACGAGCTTGGCATACCGGTTAAATTTGTGGGCGTGGGCGAGGGCATAGACGATTTACAGCCGTTTTCAGCCGCCGAATTTGCCGATGGCATATTTGAGGAGCTTTAAATGAAAATTTTTATTGCCACAAAAAATCATAATAAATTAAAAGAGCTTGAAAGAATTTTAAAGCCTATGGGCTTTGAGGTTTTAAGTGAAAACGATCTTGAAAAGCCGCTGCCGGAGGTTGAGGAAACAGGAACAACCTACGAAGAAAACGCGCTTTTAAAGGCGCACTCCGGTCTTAAGGAAACGTGCCGGATAACCGTTGCGGACGATTCGGGACTTAGCGTTGATATTTTAGACGGCGCGCCGGGGCTTTACTCTGCGCGTTATTCGGGCAGCGGCGCCACCTATGCTTCTAACAACGAAAAGCTTTTGGCGGCGCTTAAAGGCGTACCGCGCGATAAAAGAACGGCTGTTTTTGTATCCGCCATAGCCTGTGTTTTTCCCGACGGCAGGGAATTTACCGTAAGGGGCGAGTGCAGGGGCTATGTGGCAGAGGAATGCCGCGGCAGCGGCGGCTTCGGCTACGACCCGCTTTTTGTATGCCCCGCCGGCTGCTATGCCGAAATGACGGCTGAGGAAAAGGATAAGGTAAGCCACCGCGGAAATGCGTTAAGAGCATTTAAGGAAGAGCTTAAAAAATATATTTAAACGGAGAGAAAAATGTTAAACAGCAGACAAAGAGCGCAGTTAAGAGGTCTTGCAAACAGCCTTGACACAATTTTTCAAATAGGCAAGGGCGGCGTTACCGAAAACACCGTAAAGCAGGTGAACGACGCACTTGAGGCAAGGGAAATAATTAAATTGCGCACGCTTGAAACAAGTCCCGTATCGTCCCGCGAGGCGGCGGAGCAAATTGCCGAAAAAACACATTCCGACGTGGTTCAGGTAATAGGCTCGCGCTTTGTGCTTTACAGGGAAAGCCGCGATAACAAGCAGATAAAGCTGGTGAAGTAATGGGTTTTACCGCTTTGTTCGGCGGAACGTTTAATCCGCCCCATATAGGGCATTACGAAATGTTAAGAGCGCTTGATTACCGACGCGATATTGACGAGGTTTGGCTTATGCCCGACCGCATACCGCCGCATAAGGTATGCGATTTTTTGGCGAGTGATAAGGACCGCATAAATATGTGCCGCATTATGGCAGAGGATTTTAAAAAGGTAAAGCTTTGCCTTATAGAGTTTGAAAGAACGGGCAAAAGCTACAGCATTGATACCGTTAGGCTTTTAAAGCAAAAATACAAAGAGCGTGATTTTATTTTCGTATGCGGCGGCGATATGCTTATATCGTTTGATAAGTGGTATAAATACGAAGAGCTTTTAAAGGAAATACCGTTTTTGGCTTTCAGAAGAACGGGGACCGACAGCGGGCTTTTTGATAAAGCGGCCGAAAGGTATAAAAATATGGGTATGCAGCTTTTGGTAAGCGACAAAGCGGTGCCGCAGGTATCTTCCTCGTATATAAGAAGCAATATTGCAAAATCGGAAAAGCTGTTGCCGAAAAAGGTGTATGAATATATAAATGCCGGAGGGATCTACATTGGAAAATAAGACCGATTACGGGGCGTTTAAAGAAATACTTAAAAAAAGACTTAACGAAAAACGTTATTACCATTCGCTTTGTGTGGCAGACGAGGCGAAAAGGCTTGCCGAAAAATACGGCGGAGATACTGAAAAGGCGTATCTTGCAGGGCTTTTGCACGATATAACAAAAAACGCGTCGGCAGAGGAGCACTTGAAAATATTTTCCGATTTTGGTATAATACCGAATGAGATTGAAAATGGTGCGGAAAAGCTTTGGCACGCAATGTCGGGAGCGGCGTATGCCGAGCATATTTTGGGTATAAAGGATCCCGAAATTATAGACGCAATACGTTACCACACAACGGCAAAGGCGGGTATGTCGCTGCTTGCCAAAATTCTTTACCTTGCGGATTTTACATCGGCAGACCGCGATTACGACGACGTAGAGGTTATAAGAAAATATGTAAACGAATCGCTGCAAAAAGCGTTTGTTTACGCATTGCAGTATTCTATAAAGGATCTGGTTGAACAGGCTCGCGCGGTGCACCTTGATACCGTGGCGGCTTACAACCAAGCAGTTCTCGGAGGGAAATAAATGGAAACTTTGGAAATATTAAAAATCGCCGCGAATGCGCTTAATGAAAAAAAGGCAAAGGAGCTTAGCGCCGTTAAGGTGGACGAGCTAACCGTAATTGCCGAGTATTTTTTAATGTGCACGGCAACAAGCTCAACCCACGTAAGGGCGCTTGCGGACGAGGCGGAGGAAAAGCTCGGCGAGGCGGGTGTTCAGCCGCACCATATCGAGGGTAAGACCACGGGCTGGATAGTGCTTGACTACGGCTCGGTCATTATACACGTTTTCAGCCGCGACCAGCGCGAGTTTTACGCGCTTGATAAAATGTGGAGCGACGGCGAGCAAATAGATTTAAGCGGATTACTTACCGAATCCGAGGGGGATTAATAATGGCAAAAGATTACAATTACGCGCAAATTGAGAAAAAGTGGCAGGATATATGGGACGAAAAACAAACCTTTGCCGCTAAGGACGATTACTCTCTTCCTAAATTTTACGGGCTTGTGGAGTTTCCGTATCCTTCGGGTCAGGGATTGCACGTGGGTCACCCGCGTTCGTACACGGCTATTGACATAGTATGCCGTAAAAAAAGGCTTGAGGGTTATAATGTGCTTTACCCTATGGGGTGGGACGCATTCGGTCTTCCTACCGAAAATTTTGCCATAAAAAATCACATTCACCCGGCAGAGGTTACGAAAAAGAATATTGCCAATTTTAAAAGACAGCTGAAATCTTTGGGCTTTTCGTTTGACTGGAGCAGGGAAATAAACACCACCGACCCCTCTTATTACAAGTGGACGCAGTGGATATTTTTGCAGCTTTATAAAAAAGGTCTTGCTTACAAGAAAAAAATGTCGGTAAACTGGTGCACCTCGTGCAAATGCGTGCTTGCAAACGAAGAGGTTGTAAACGGCCATTGCGAGCGCTGCGGCAGCGAGGTTATCCACAAGGAAAAAAGCCAGTGGATGCTTAAAATTACCGATTACGCCGAAAAGCTGCTTGAAGGGCTTGACGATGTTGATTTTATAGAACGCGTTAAAACGCAGCAGCGCAACTGGATAGGCAGATCGTACGGTACGCAGGTTAAGTTTTCAACCAACATAGGCGATACGTTCGAGGTATTTACCACCCGTGCGGATACGCTTTTCGGCGTTACCTATATGGTAATGTCGCCCGAACATCCGCTTATTCAAAAATGGGCGGATAAAATAACAAATATGGACGAGGTTTCGGCATATAAGCAGGAAGCCGCCAAAAAGTCCGACTTTGAGCGTACAGAGCTTGCTAAGGATAAAACGGGCGTTAAAATAAACGGCGTTACCGCAATAAACCCCGTAAACGGCAAGGAAATTCCGATATTTATTGCGGATTACGTGCTTATATCCTACGGTACGGGCGCTATAATGGCGGTGCCCGCGCACGACACGCGCGACTGGGAATTTGCAAAAAAATTCAATTTGCCTATAATCGAGGTAGTTGCAGGCGGCGAGGACGTACAGAAGGCTCCTTATACCGAGTGTGCGGCGGGCAAGCTTGTGAATTCGGGCTTTCTTGACGGTATGAGCGTTGAAGAGGCGAAAAAGGCAATACAAAATTGGCTTAAGGAAAGAAATTTGGGCGAGCTTAAAACCAATTACAAGCTGCGCGACTGGGTATTTTCGCGCCAGCGCTATTGGGGCGAGCCGATACCGATAGTGCACTGCGAGAAGTGCGGCTATGTGCCGCTTCCCGAAAGCGAGCTGCCGCTTGTGCTGCCGAACGTTGACTCTTACGAACCGACGGATAACGGCGAATCGCCCTTAGCTAAAATGACAGATTGGGTTAATACCACCTGCCCGCACTGCGGAGGTCCCGCTAAGCGCGAGACTGATACAATGCCCCAGTGGGCCGGTTCCTCTTGGTATTTCCTGCGTTACTGCGACCCGCATAACGATAAGGAGCTGGCGTCTCCCGAAGCGCTTAAATACTGGACTCCGGTTGACTGGTACAACGGCGGTATGGAGCACACCACATTACACCTGCTTTACAGCCGTTTTTGGCATAAATTCCTTTATGATATAGGCGCGGTGCCCACGCCCGAACCGTATGCCAAGCGCACAAGCCACGGTATGATTTTAGGCGAAAACGGCGAGAAAATGTCGAAATCGCGCGGCAACGTGGTAAATCCCGATGAAATAGTGCGCGATTACGGGGCGGACACAATGCGCCTTTACGAAATGTTTATAGGCGATTTTGAAAAGGCGGCGCCGTGGAGCCAGTCCTCAATAAAGGGAAGCAAGCGTTTTCTCGATAAGATATGGGCGCTTTCCGATAAGCTTACCGACGGCGACGATTACCGTCCTGAACTTGAATCGGCTTTCCACCGCACGATTAAAAAGGTTACCGAGGATATCGAGGGGCTTAAAATGAACACCGCGATAGCGGCGCTTATGTCTCTGCTTAACGATATTCAAAGCCAAGGCGGAATAAACAGGGCTGAGTTTAAAACCTATCTTATATTGCTTAATCCCTTTGCGCCGCATATAACAGAGGAGCTTTGGCAGCAGGCAGGCTTTAAGGGAATGCTGAACGAAGCCGAATGGCCTGCCTACGACGAGTCTAAGTGCGCAGACAGCACCGTGGAAATTGCAGTTCAGGTAAACGGCAGAATAAAGGCGCGCATAAACGTTGCAGCAGATATAACCGCCGCCGACGCGATAGCCGCCGCAAAGCGTGAAAGTGCCGTTGCCGAGCTTACAGAGGGCAAAAGCATTGTAAAGGAGCTTTATGTTCCCAAAAAGCTTGTGAATATCGTTGTAAAATAAATTTGCGATTTGTTGAAAATATTTATTGCATAATCACTTAAGTTATGGTAATATATATTTGTCTATTTATGTAATGGAGGTGTAATCTGTGAGTGCAATAGAGATTATTCTCGGAATTTTGGTAATTCTGGTATCACTCTTTATAATCGCAGTCGTTATATTGCAGCAGGGTCACCGTGCCGGTATTAACGGCGCGATATCCGGCGGTGCCGATACTTTCCTTTCCAAAAACAAAGCAAGAACCTTTGACGCAACCTTAGCGCGTCTTACCAAGTGGGTCGCCGCGGTATTCTTCGTGCTGGCGATTATCGCTAACGTTATTGCTTTAAGGGGATAAGCTGTTTTGAGGCTTGAACGGTTCCGTTAAAGTAATTCTTGACTAAAACGGCCGTTTATAGTATAATAAGCCTTGCGATTGTTAATACCCCTGCTATTTTGCGGAGGGAGGGAATATAAATGAGTCAAGTAAGAATTAAAGAAAACGAGTCTCTCGATAACGCTTTGCGCCGCTTTAAAAGGCAGACCGCAAAGGACGGCGTTATACAGGAGGTTCGCAAGAGAGAGCACTATGAAAAGCCCTCTGTTAAGCGTAAAAAGAAGTCGGAAGCTGCTCGTAAAAGAAAGTTCCGCTGATATTTACAGTTAAAAAAGCGGTTTTTAAAACCGCTTTTTATTTTATTATAAGGATTTTTAATAAATGTTTTTAAAACCTAAAATTAAACTGCACGCAATAACCGATATAACACCCGATATGCTTGAAAAATACGGTATAACCGCGCTTATATTGGATGTTGACAACACGCTTTCGACACATCACGGTCAAAAGCTGACTGATGGGCTTGAAAATTGGCTTGATATTATGAAAAAAAACGGTATAAGGCTTATTATCCTTTCAAACTCAAAGGAAAAAAGGGTAAAGCCCTTTGCCGAGAAAATAGGGCTTGATTTTATAAGCCTCGGCTTAAAGCCGCTGCCGTTCAGGTTTTCCGCGGCGCGCCGCCGCATAGGCAGCCTGAAAAAGGATACCGCCATTGTGGGCGACCAGATATTTACAGATACGTTAGGCGGTAATTTGTACGGCGTTAAAACCGTTCTGCTTGACCCTATCAAGCCCGAAAGCTCGGCACGGTTTAAATTTAAGCGCAAATTGGAACGCGCGGTTTATAAAATATATAACATAAAAAACACGGAGGTGTAGCGAATGCCTAAGTTCGGTCCTGCGGGAAATTCGGAAAGCTTTTCGAAAATGGGTTATAAAAACAGTCTTGACGTACCGGATTATATAGTTAAAATGGGACTTGACTGTTATGAGTACCAATGCGGAAGAGGGGTTAACATAGGTGAGGAAAAGGCTCGCCTTTTGGGTGAAAAGGCGGCTAAAGCCGGTATAACGCTTTCACTGCACGCCCCTTACTATATTTCAATGTCCTCTACCGAGGAAGAAAAGCGCGATAATTCGGTGAATTATATTTTAGCCTCGGCACGCGCGGTAAACGCAATGGGCGGGGATCGCATTGTGGTTCATACAGGCTCCTGCGGAAAAATATCACGCAGCGACGCATTAGACCTTGCTCTTGATACAATGCGCAAGGCAATAGCCGCGCTTGACGGCGAGGGGCTTTCAAACATTCACATTTGCCCGGAAACTATGGGTAAGGTAAACCAATTAGGCACGCTCGAAGAGGTTTTGGAGCTTTGCTTATTGGACGAAAGACTTATTCCGTGCATCGATTTCGGTCATCTTAACGCAAGGGATATGGGGTTGCTTAAATCTTTTGCCGACTATGAAAATATATTCCTTAAAATTAAGGACAAGCTCGGTATGGATCGTCTTAAAAGCTTTCATTCCCATTTTTCAAAGATAGAGTATACCACGGGCGGCGAAAAGCGCCACTTAACATTTGAGGATACCGTTTACGGACCCGACTATCAGCCCATTATGGAGCTTACCTGTAAATACGGCTGCAACCCCGTGTTTATATGCGAATCCGCAGGAACGCAGGCGGAGGATGCAAAGAAGATGAAGGATTATTATAACTCACTGATATAAGGAGAGTGTTCATATGATTTGGCACAGCACATCCGCCGCCGAGGTGTTAAGCGAGCTTGGGGTGGACGATAAAAGGGGCTTACCCAACGGCGTTGCCGAAATGCGCCTTCAGCAATACGGCAAAAACGTTATTTCAAGCATTGAAAAGCCTTCGTATTTAAAAAGATTTTCAGAACAGCTTAAAAACCGTATGGTTATATTCCTTGTGGTAACGGCTGTTGTTTCGTTTATCGTTTCGCTTATGTACGGGCAGGTAAATAACTATTCGCCGCTTTTAATAATCGGCATAGTTATTGCAAACGCGGCGGTAAGCGCTTATCAGCTGCATAATTGCGATAACGCACTCGACAGTATGAAAAGCTATACCAATCCTACCGTTTCGGTTTTGCGGGAGGGAATTGTAAAACCCGTAAATTCCGCTTTACTGGTTCCCGGCGATATTATTATACTTGAAGAGGGAGACTATGTTCCGGCAGACGCCAGAATAATAGAATGCAACGAATTTCGCTGCAACGAAGCGCAGATTACCGGTAGTGAAATACCCGTTGAAAAAAATGCCCAAGCCGAGCTTGAGGATATAACGGCTGTTGAAAACAGGTCTAATATGGTATTCACCGGCACCAGCGTTGTTCACGGCAGTGCAAAAGCTGTGGTTACCGCTACGGGGCTTCATACCGAAATAGGCCATACCTCAGCCATATTGCAGCAAACCGGAGAAAATGCCCTGCCGCTTGAAAATGAGCTTGATACAATAGGAAAAACCGTTAACACGGTAATACTTATTATTTGCGCCGTTACCTTTGTAATCGGTATGATACAAAACTTTTCAAGCGGAAACTTTGCCGATATGACCCTTAAAAGCCTTATGAATTCCGTTGCGCTTGCGGTGGCGGCAATACCTGAGGGCTTGCCCGCAATAGCAACGGTGGTTATAGCGGTAGGCGTTAAGCGCATTGTTCACAACAATATAATAGTTAAGGATTCGGCGGCGCTTGAAACCCTCGGCAGAACAAACGTTATCTGCGCCGATAAAACGGGCGTGTTTACACGCAATAAAATGGAGCTTGTAAAAATATTCGACGGCGATAAGCTTACGGATATCAAGAACGAACCGCTTGATGAAAAAACGGCGTTGGTTCTGCGGCTAGCTGCAGCCTGCTCAACCCTTAAAAACGACTCTACCGAGGACGCCGTTAAAAAAGCGTGCCTTACCTATAACTCTATGTCGCAAAAGGATATCGACAGCTTTTTCCCGCAGCTTGCGGTAATTCCGTTTGATTCGGAGCGCAAGACCATGACGGTAATTACTATGATAAATGAAAAGCCGTTCGCAATAGTAAAGGGCGCGGCTGAAAACGTTGTTCCTTACTGCGGCGGCTGCGACGGCGAAAAAATATTAAAGCTTAACGAGAACTTGGCGGATGAGGCGCTGCGTATAGTTTGTATTGCAATGCGGCCGCTTGATAATATTCCCGCCAATCCAACACCCGAAGATATAGAACGCGACCTTACGTTTGTTGGGCTTTTGGGGCTTGACGATCCGCCGCGCGATACTGCTGTTAACGATGTTGCAACCTGCGAGAAGGCTGGTATCAGAACCGTTATGATAACGGGGGACAACCTTACCACCGCAAGCGCGGTTGCAAGGCGTATCGGCATACTTAAGGACGGCACAAAAGCAATAACAGGCGAAGAGCTTAACGCTTTAAGCGATGAAGAGCTTTATAAAAATATTGCCTGCTATTCTGTTTTTGCACGAATTTCGCCCAGTGATAAAACAAGAATAATTAAAGCGTGGCAGGCTTCTGGCGCGGTGGTTACCGTAACGGGCGACAGCGTGCAGGACGGTGAAGCGCTTTCCGCGGCGGACGTAGGCTGCGCGGTTGGAAAGTTCGGTGCGGACGTTGCAAAGGGCAACGCCGATATAATTATTAAAAACAACCGCTTTAATTCGGTTGTAAACGCGGTAAGGGAAAGCCGAGGGCTGTTTGACAATATTAAAAAATCGGTTTACTACCTTGTTTCCTGTAATTTCGGCGAGCTGATTTCGGTATTTATAGGTATGCTTATGTTTTCAAAAATGCCCGTATCGGCGGTACAGCTGCTCTGGATAAATCTGCTTACCGACAGCGCGCCCGCAATTTCGCTCAGTATGGAAAACGCCGAAAAAACGGTTATGAACCGCAAGCAGGATTCGGCGCTCGGAAAAATATTCGGCGGAACTGCGCTTATATTTATTTTGCTGCAAAGCATATTTATTGCCGCTATGACGTTGACCGCATTTGCCATAGGGAATAAGAGCGGCTCGGCTGCGGCTATGTCAATGGCGTTCGGCGTGCTCGGAATGTCGCAGATATTCCATTGCTACAACAATAAATCGGCAGGATCTGTTTTGAACGGCCGCATTTTTTCAAACCGCTTCATGAATTTTTCGGCGGTGTTAGCACTGTTTATTGTTATATTCCTGCTTTTAACGCCTGCCGGCTATGTTTTCGGTATGACGGTGTTAAGCTTTAAGCAATTTATGCTTTGCGTTATGCTTTCGGTGCTTGTGATACCGTTCTGTGAAATCTTAAAGCTTATAAAACACATAGCGCATTTTGAATGATTAAGCGATTTATCACCAATAATAATTATGGTGATAAATTTGAAAAAAACAACTAAGTATTCTTTATTTCTTGCGGCGTTTTGCATTTTGTGCTGCGCCGTTTTGGTGAGCGGCGGATATTTTTATTTAAAAAGCGGTTTCAAAAAAACCGATAACGCCGTTTCAAAGGTGCCGTATGAGTTTACAAAGCCGGAAAACAGCGGCGTAATGCTTGATTTCTGCGGTGATAAAACATTTGTCTACCTTGATTTTGAAGAGGGTAAGCTAAGCGTTATAATACCGCCGTCCGGCGGCTTTGAAAGCAATATATACGGTTATGATATTGATTATACCGTTTCGGGCGATTATTACCTGCTTGCCGATATTATAGACGCGGCGGACGGTATAGAGCTTACGGCAGAAAACGCAAAAACGCGCTATACGGGCGTTCAGATTGCCGTTTTATTAAGCGAAACCGTGGAAACCGAGGAATTAAAACGCGAAATTGCCGCGGCGCTTATTCAAAAAATATCGGAGAACGGTATTGACGAAAATATTTTTACTGTTATAATTAAAAAAGCAGAGACAAACCTTACCGTACCCGACCTGTTTAGGTGGCCTGAGTATATTAAGGAGCTTTGCAAAAACGGAACCATAATAAATTGATTACGGAGGAAAAACGGTGGATAAGGTAACAGAGCTGTTCGGAAGCAATGTATTTAACGATTCGGTAATGATAGAGCGTTTACCGAAGGATACATACAAAATTCTTAAAAGCGCAATTAAAGAGGGTAAGGGCATTGACAGCAGCATAGCCGATACGGTAGCCTCGGCAATGAAGGATTGGGCTATTGAAAAGGGAGCTACGCACTATACTCACTGGTTTCAGCCGCTTACCGGCATTACCGCCGAAAAGCACGACAGCTTTATAACCCCCACTGGCGACGGCCACGTAATAATGGAATTTTCGGGTAAGGAGCTTATAAAGGGCGAGCCGGACGCGTCTTCGTTTCCGTCGGGCGGTCTTCGCGCAACCTTTGAAGCAAGGGGCTATACCGCGTGGGACCCAAGCTCTTATGCCTTTGTTAAAGACGATACGCTTTGCATACCTACGGCGTTTTGCTCTTTCAGCGGCGAGGCCTTGGATCAAAAAACACCTCTTCTTCGCAGTATGGACGCAATAAACAAACAGGCGTTAAGAATTGCGCGTGTTTTCGGAATGACCGACGTAAAAAAGGTTACCGCAACCGTAGGACCCGAACAGGAATATTTCCTTGTTGATAAAAAAATGTACGATAAGCGCCCCGATCTTATTTACTGCGGCAGAACCCTTATAGGCGCTATGCCTCCTAAGGGTCAAGAAATGGATGACCACTATTTCGGCGTTTTAAAGCCGAGAATTGCGGCGTTTATGCGCGATCTTGACAGCGAGCTTTGGAAACTCGGCGTGCTTGCAAAAACCGAGCATAACGAGGTGGCTCCCGCACAGCACGAACTGGCTCCCATATTCACCACCACAAATATAGCGGCGGATCATAACCAGCTTACAATGGAAATGATGAAAAAGACCGCGCTTAAACACGGGCTTGTATGCCTGCTGCACGAAAAACCGTTTGACGGTGTAAACGGCAGCGGCAAGCATAATAACTGGTCGCTTTCTACCGATACGGGCGTTAACTTTTTAAGCCCAGGTAAAAATCCCAGTGAAAATTCACTGTTTTTGTTAACCCTTGCGGCTGTTATAAGGGCGGTAGACGAGCATCAGGATCTGTTGCGCATATCTGTTGCAACTGCGGGCAACGACCACCGCTTAGGCGCTAACGAGGCGCCGCCGGCTATAATTTCAATGTTTTTGGGCGATGAGCTTACAGGCGTGCTTGAGGCAATAGAAAACGGTGTTCACCACGACGACGCAAAGCGGGTTAAAATGACCGTGGGAGCAGATATAATACCCTTTATCCGCCGCGATAATACAGATAGGAACCGCACCTCGCCGTTTGCGTTTACGGGCAATAAGTTTGAGTTTAGAATGTTAGGCTCCGCTTCCTCCATTTCCGATACCAACGTTATGCTTAACACAATGGTTGCCGATGTTTTTGCGGAATTTGCCGACAGACTTGAAAACGCCGCCAATTTTGAAAAGGAGCTTAACCTTATAATTAAGGAAACCGTTAAAGCGCATAAGCGGATTATATTTAACGGAGACGGCTATTCGGACGATTGGCAGGCAGAAGCTCAAAAGCGCGGGCTTTTAAACCTTAAAAGCACAGTAGACGCGCTTCCGCTTTTAAAAAGTGAAGAAAACATTGCAATGTTTGAACGCCACGGCGTATTAAGCCGCGCTGAAATAAATTCGCGCGTGGATATAGTGCTTGAGAATTATTGTAAGGTTTTGCATATCGAGGCGCTTACCCTTATTGAAATGATGAACCGTCAGGTAATACCTGCAATAAGCGAATATACCGATAGGCTTTGTACCGCGCTTTCTCATAAACGCGCGCTTAATATAAACGCAGACGAATCGGCAGACAGGGAGATAATCGCTCGTTTGTCCGCCGCGGGTTCTGAAATTTATAAGCTTACAGGCGACCTTAAAATGGCTGTTTCCTCGGCGGAAAAGATTGCCGATATGCTTGAAAAGGCAACCGCTTACCACGATATTGTATTAAAGCTTATGACCGATATACGCAAATATGCCGACAGCTCGGAGGCTGTGGTTTCTATGGACGTATGGCCGTATCCAAGCTACGGCGAGCTGCTGTTCAGTATTTAATTAAAAAGCGTTTCTTACCGTTAAGGCAAGAAACGCTTTTTTGTACTTTGAAGCTGCCGTAATTGCGAGCGCCGAACGGCGCTTGGCAATCCGTTTATTTTATAACTGTTATTTTGTCATAAGCTCGCAAACAAGCGCGCTGTGTTCGGCAGGGTCGGGCACGGTCTTTCCGCCTATAAGGCATGCCTCGCCGTAAAGCAGCTTTGAATATTTAGAAAGGGTGTCCTTATCGCTTTCGAAAAGCTTTTTAAGCTTTTCGGCAATCGGGTGCGCTGCGTTTATTTCAAGTACAAGCTGTGCCTTTACCTTGTTTTGCTCCGTTCCCGGCATAGAATTCAACACCTTTTCCATTTCAAGCGAAATACCGCCCTCGCTTGTAAGGCATACGGGGTGATTTTTAAGCTTGTTGGTAAATCTTACGGCGTTTACCTTATCGCCTATGCTTTCCTTCATAGCCTCAAACATATCCTTGGCGGCGTCGTTTTCTTCTTGAAGCGCTTTCTTTTCGTCTTCGCTGTCAAGGTTTAAATTATCGTCGCATATGTTTACAAACTTTTTGCCGTCGTATTCGCCCATCATCTTAACGGCAAACTCGTCTACGTTTTCGGTAAGGTAAAGTATTTCGTAGCCCTTGTCCTTTACCGCGTCTGCCTGGGGCAGCATATCTATCTTTTCATCGGTTTCGCCGCAGGCGTAATAAACGGCGTTCTGCCCTTCCTTCATACGGCTTACATACTCTTTAAGCGTAACATACTTCTTTTCTGCCGAAGAACGGAAAATAAGCAGATCCTTAAGCTGATCCTTATGCATACCGTAATCGTTATATATACCGAATTTAAGCTGTATGCCGAACGCCTTAAAGAATTCCTCGTATGCCTCGCGTTCGTCCTTAAGCATTTTTTCAAGCTCGGATTTAATCTTCTTTTCAAGTGTCTTTGCTATAAGCTTTAACTGACCGTCGTGCTGTAAGGTCTCGCGCGAAATGTTAAGCGAAAGATCCTCGCTGTCTACAAGACCTTTGACAAAGCTGAAATAATCGGGCAGCAGGTCTGCGCACTTATCCATAATAAGCACGCCCTTTGAATAAAGCTGCAAGCCCTTTTCGTATTCCTTTGTATAATAGTCAAACGGCGGGTGCTTCGGTATAAACAGCAGGGCGGAATATGTCGCCTGACCCTCGGTTTTGGTGTGGATTACCCTTGCGGGGTCCTCGTAATCGTAAAACTTTTCTTTGTAAAAGCTGTTGTAATCCTCCGGCTTAATTTCGCTTTTCTGCTTTTTCCAAATCGGGATCATACTGTTAAGGGTGCGTATTTCGGTAACGTCCTTATATTCGTGCTCTTTTTTGTCGTCTCCGTCTTCCGATTTAACGGGCTCCTTTGTGGTAAATTCCATTTTGATCGGATGGCGTATATAATCCGAATATTTTTTAACAAGCGCGCTTATTCTATATTGGTCAAGGAATTCGTCGTAATTATCGTCGCCCTCGTTTTCCTTTATATGAAGTGTTACTACGGTTCCCACGGTTTCTTTGTCGCACGGCTCTACGGTGTAGCCGTCCGCACCTTCGGAGGTCCAGCAAAACGCCTTGTCCGCCCCGTAGGCGCGGCTTTCAACCGTAACCTTATCGCTTACCATAAACGCCGAATAAAAGCCTACGCCGAACTGACCTATAATATCAACGTTTTCTTTTTTCTCGTTTTCCTGCTTAAAGGCAAACGAACCGGACTTTGCAATGGTGCCGAGGTTCTTGTCAAGCTCTTCCTCGGTCATACCGCAGCCGTTATCGATAACCTTTAGGGTGCGCGCGTCCTTGTCTATTTCAAGGCGTATCTCAAAATCTTCGGGGGCAATACCCACCGCATTATCGGTAAGCGAACGGAAATAAAGCTTATCAAGCGCGTCGCTTGCATTCGAGATAAGCTCGCGTAAAAATATTTCCTTATGGGTATAAATTGAATTTATCATCATATCCATAAGCTTTTTTGATTCGGATTTAAACTGTTTCTTGCTCATTATATCACCTGTAAATTAAAAATATTTTATGTAAGTTTGACCTTAACTGACATATAGTATAAGCCTTTTAATACCGTAATGTGTTAACACATTATGAATAAACCATAAATGTTAGCACTCTTTTAATTTGAGTGCTAAACAAGAAACAAGCCGTTGCTTTCATATAATTTCCTGAAAGAAGGTTTTGTTATGTTTTTAAAGCTTTTAATGGAAATTGCGTCAAGTATCTACTATTTTGCACTGCACGTTACGGGAGCGGGATCTTTTCCGCCGCCGCTTTCAGCCGAGCGCGAGGCTGAGCTGCTCCAAAAAAGCCGCGCGGGCGACGATAACGCCAAGAACGAGCTGATAGAGCATAATCTGCGGCTTGTAGCGCATATTGTAAAAAAATATTACAATTCCGGCGCCGATCAGGACGATATGATATCAATAGGCACGATCGGGCTTATAAAGGCGGTTTCAACCTTTAACAGCGATAAGGGTATACGCCTTGCAACCTATGCCGCAAGGTGTATTGAAAATGAGATACTTATGTATTTCAGAAATATGAAAAAGACCTCTCAGGACGTTTTTATAAGCGATCCTATTGATACCGACAAGGACGGAAACGCTTTGACCCTTATAGACGTTATAGCGGACGACAGCGACATTGCCGAAGAGATAGATACAAAAATCAAGCTTGAAAAGCTTAGGGTGATATTATCGGGCTGTCTTGAAGAAAGGGAAAAGCAGATAATAGAAATGCGGTACGGAATAAACGGAAGGGAAGAGCTTACCCAGCGTGAAATAGCAAAAAAGCTTAATATATCAAGAAGCTATGTTTCCAGAATTGAAAAATCAGCGCTTGAAAAATTGCGCAAACAATTTTAAAATATAAGTGTTGTAACCTGTGGTTAAAATTTCCTGTCTTTAAAGATGAGGGGGAAGAAAAATGGAAGACAGCAGAATTACCGAGCTTTTCACCCTGCGGGATGAAAGCGCAGTAACCGAGACGGAAAGCAAATACGGCGGGTATTGCCATAAGCTTGCATTTAATATACTGGGGGACCCCAACGACGCAGAGGAAACGGTAAGCGACGCGCTGTTTCAGCTGTGGCAGGCAATACCGCCGGAAAAGCCGAAAAGCCTTGGGGCTTATTTTGCAAAAATCACGCGTAATATAGCTCTTAACCGAATTGAACGCAGCAACGCGAAAAAGCGCGGCAGCGGCGAGCTTCCCCTCGTTTTGGACGAGCTTGATTACTGTGTGCCCTCATCTCACAGCACCGAGGCGGCGGTTGACGCGCGTATGCTCTCGGCTGTTATCAACCGTTTTCTTTCCTCGCAAAAGGAGACTGCGCGCGCAATATTTTTAAAGCGCTATTGGTATATGCGCCCGATAAGCGAAATAGCCGCCGAAACCGGCTTTTCCGAAAGCAAGGTAAAGGTAACGCTTATGCGAACGCGCGACGCGCTGAGAGAGTATCTCGGCAGGGAGGATTTTAACGTATGACGAACAGGGATATTTTAAACGCCTTAGGCGATATTGACGAAAGCTACATTACCGAGGCAAACGGCAGAATAAAAAGCAAAAAGGGCATTATTATAAGGTATTCGGCTATGGCGGCGTGCCTTTTAATAGTAGCCGTTGGAGCATTTGCCGCAGTGAAGATGATACCGCGCGGCAAAATTAAAAACAGCGCCATCCCCAATGAATCATATGAAGAATATGACGGCAATGTTGCAGACTATGATGGCGATTACAGCACAATTGAAAAAACCGACGGCACAAAGGCAAACGGCTCTGCCAAGGGAAACAGCGCGTCATCATCGGAAAATGAAACTGCTTATGTTAAAAGATGGGACGAAAAAACAAACACCGAAAAATTCCGCGAAATAACGGTAAACGGCAAAGAATATTATGCCGTAAACACATATGTTGCGGCGG
>ERZ773139.417-NODE-417-length-58390-cov-5.087152_pt1 | contig 58390 bp, 54 predicted proteins | sample MGYA00580854_ERZ773139 | MGnify/ENA primary metagenome ERZ773139 (study PRJEB29015, sample SAMEA2737809) | human gut metagenome | biome: human gut; feature: human-associated habitat; material: faeces | place: China | collected 2012 ...
TTCCTTCAGCAACGCCTTGCGGAGCTGCTCAGTCTCGTAATCGGTAAAAGCCAAGGTCGCACCCTCTCTGAAATATGACCGTTTCGGTTCTTCTGGTCATATTATACCGCGCTTTTTTCTGCTTTGCAAGGGGTGTAGAGAAAAACATACGCATTTTAACAAAAAAATATTTTCCATTAACACATTATTTCATGAAGGCGCTCCTCTTCCTTTGGCAAAGGACTGCACCCCCCTAAAGTCAAAAATGCACCCCCCTCCAAACCGTTATTGCACCCCCTCTTGAAATTCTATTAAAGTTAGGGTTATTTGCCATATTAGGTAGGTTATTTTGATAGAATAACCTACCTAAACTTTTTGCCCAGAAATGCTAAGAAATAGCCGAAATCCAGCTATTTCCTCGCATTTCTCGCTTTGAAATTCAAATCGCTCTCGGTCGCTCGTCATTTCGGTCGGCCGATTTTTTGCTTTCTGCGGCCTTTTCTAGCCCTTGCTCCCCGAGTAATCGTTCACTTTCAGGGGCAATCGTTCACTTGGTTTACATAATTCTAGTAATCGTTCAGTTTGTTTTTTGCAGTATTTTGAGGCACTCCTCTTTTTCTTCGCTACTCAACTCATTAAACATAGACACTACCCCTTGTACCCGACAATTGTGGAGGCGCTGCTCGACCGATTGTCTTACTTCGTGATATCGTTTCACAGTTTGCTGATCAAGGTAGTTGGGAAGGGTTTGAGTTTGACCAAGCCACCCAGAGCATCTCGGCGCGTTCATTACCCTTACTTCATATTCCACGGGAGAAATGTACTGTTTTACCCAATCAGCCTGTTTTTTCAGAAACTCATTTAGTTTTCTCTGACACTCTGCTTTTATAACTGAAGCAAAGCCAATTTGAATTGGACAACGATAATTAGTCAGTTGATCAATCTGGTTTGGTAGTTCGTTAATTATAGCTTCCACCTTGTGTATACTTTCAGTCATTTTAGCAGCGTCTGATAGCACGCTCTCCTGCGGAGCAAAGCTAGTTATTTGCCGTCAGTTCTTGGTTGATATTGGCCTTTCTGCAACTGTAGATAATTTGGAAACACAGTTTTCCAATCTTCACTATTTCCCTGTCAGTGCAATGGGGCATTCTGCTGACGGCACTCCTTATGAACCTTGGGGCATCATGGAAGCTGTCGAATGGATGTTGCCGCTTGCAGACAAAGAACTTTCTGATTTAATTACACCGCCCGCAGTCGTTAGCCAGTAAGATAGCTAGGAGGATAATGAAATGCCATTGAGTCAGCAGCTCAAATCAGAAATGACAGGCTTCCCAACTGAAATGTTACCCCAGAAGGAAGACGAGAGTCATGTTGCCGAATCAGGAAAAATGTCTGATTTTAATAAATCAAAAAGCAGTGAAATACCTCCTTTGGAAGAGTGTACAAACTCCTCAACTGAGGCCCATTTGCCTTCACCAGACCATATGGCATTGCTTCTATCGATTGAAAGTCAATTAAAAGGACTGAGTGATAATATCCATAGTCTTGGGAAGGCAGTTTCCGATATCAAAAGCCCAGATTATCGTGCAGTATTCGCCAAAATTGATGCTGCACGGATGAGCATTGAAAAACTAATTCCGACAAATAACATAGATTCTGCTTCCGAAACAGAATCCGTCGGTTCGCAGCTACTGGCACTGCTTCAAACCATTTTGGACAAGCAGAAAAAAAACGATAGACAGCTTGCACAATCTTTTAGAGATAACGCAAACTTTCAAATTCAAGTGCGGCAAGGAATGCAACGCGATCTCGATAAGCTTAAGGAACAACTGACTGGTGAGCAGTTCAATCCCATTCTTAAAGAAATTGCCTCTACTTATGTTGAGTATCAGTCCTTGCTGGATGATGGATCTATTTCTGAGCGTTCCCGTAAAAATCTCCACTCTCTTTTTGAGCAGCTCGAAGACATAAGCAGATATCCAACTACGATTTCCTACAGGCTCGTTTAGCAATACAAAACGGTGCAAAGGAGACATCCCCTGTAGGCCTGTTCAACTCATATGAATATTCAATCGTAGCTCCGGGCGTGTATGTTCTCTCTTATGAGGTAGCTCGTCCACACTGTAAGATTCCTCGTGCAAATGGTCAAGGGCACAGAACTGGAACTTATATTAAGCAAAGCTTTGTCGGCAATATTGAAAGCTACCCAACTGAATGGTTTGGTGCTTCAGAATGGAACGCTCATCAGAAGTCTGAAAATGACTATTACTTAGACAACGATCCTAATGCAGCCCCAGCATTACTTTCACAGGTTAGCAGCACTCCGACTAACGGGTATATTAACACGTCAGTAATAAAAAAATTTGTCAGCGACGGTCGTACTGATGCAGTAAAAGCAGGTATCTGGTTCCTATTGCAGGAATTTGGTAAAGACGAAGGAGAACGCAAAGTCATTCTGATTAAAGATGTTCCCAGCAATGTTGAACTGTGGATTGCAGCAATTGAATATGGGTTTTCGGCAGCGATGGCACAGAAAATCACCTTTACGACAAATCGGTCTAAGCTTGGTACGCAGGCTGATAGCATTTTGTTTTATTACACCGATGACTCCGGATGATTCTATCCCATGATGAATCGCAGTATTCCCCAAACACGCCATCCGTATTGCATGATCGTAGGATTTCATCCCAAAGATAGTTTTTGCGCTGCTTTGAAGCAGATGCCCACAAGCAACTTTGTAATCATCGATGGAGATAATGGTTTATTGCTATGCTGATAATGACGCTTCGATCGGTGCAGGTATTGATACAGCTGAGTCGGCAGAACTGAAGGAATATAGCTGGCTGTATGAGGGCTTTTCAGAATCTTATTATGAGCTCTATCGGGATTTTGAAGATATAATAAAAAAAGCCGCGGAATTTGGTTGCGAATTACTAAAAGCAGAGAATCTAAATGAACAGGCCGCAAGAAGTGGGCTAATAGACGCTTGTGGAGAGATTGAAGTTATGTATGAGGTTGATGGCCAGCAAACCGATGAATGCTGTATTGATCGGAATGAGGTTATAGAAGCTTTCTATACGGCATTAGAATCCGATGTTGTTCTTCAAATTTGGGCTAATACAAAACTGCAATAACGGGGTGATTCGGCATGCCATTTCAAATCATCCGAAATGATATAACAAAGGTCAAGGCTGACGCTATCGTCAACACCGCCAATCCAAAGCCACGAATCGGCCGTGGTACGGACAGCGCCATTTATCGATACGGCAATCAAGGGTGCCCTTTACTGCACCTGTGCCGTCTATGACCACATGATTAAAAACGGCAGGGGGCACATCGTGAATGTTTCTTCCATTCTGGGCAATCTCGCTGTAAACGGCAATGGCATCTATAATGTGTCCAAAGTCGGTGCGCGTTACCTTGCAGAATCCCTCCGAGCGGAATGCCGAGGCAGGATCAAGACGACGGTTGTTCGGCCTACCAGTGTTTCTACCACGGAATTGGGCCTTACAACGGTAAATGCAAATGCTGCTATGGCTGGTATGTATGGGAAGCTGTTTCAAGCGTTTTCTAAAAATGAAAGCGTATACCCTGAAATCAAGAACTGCGACAGCATTCAGTATGGGGAGCCTACTGCCGATGATTTGGCCGACAATATCATTTATGCCATCAATCAGCCCTGGGGCGTCGATATCAGCGATATTACAGTCCGTGCCTCCAACGAGAGCATGTATGTTTAAGTGTCGGGAAGGAGAAAAAGATGAAGGCAAGAAGATGGTTGTGATCGGCGGCGGTATTACCGGTATGGAAGCTGCGCTTTTCCTGAGAGCACAGGGGAATGAGGTTTCGGTCGTTGATATGCTCCCTGAATGGCCTACTGATATGCAGGGCGGAGATCCCCGGTTCATGATGGAAGCAAGCCTTGAAACAAAGCATTGCTACGAGAACCATATTGGAATGTACTACAACAATAGAGTTCTCGATTTCGCGGACGGCATGCTGAATCTGGAGAGTACAGCCGATGGCACAAAGACTGCTCTGCCGGCAGATATCATTGTTCTCTCAACCGGTGTAAAGCCCAACGACCAGCTCTTTAACGATCTTCGTGCTGCCGGTCACCCCAGCGTTTGGAAAGTAGGCGACGCAAACCATACGGATAAAATCTATAAGGCGGTCATGAATGGCAGTAAATTTGCTGTAAACCTCAAGTGAAAAATGAAACTTTAAAGGTCATATTTCACTCCGCATCATTTTAGAACGCAAGAAGAATAAGCCGAGCGAGTAATAGATACTATTCGCAGACACCTTTTGGTGCAAATACCCTTCTCTGGACACCGTTTGGTGCAACACAGACATCTAAAAACCCACTTTTGTCTACCATGGCAAAAGCGGGTTTTTGCTATATCTCGCCTCAAAATCGGCAAAAACACAGTAATATAAAGAGAAATCACGCCCCGGAGCGGCTATCAAAGCTGGTCAAGACATAGAAGTCCATATGTGGTATAATAAGTGCAAGGGAAACAGCAAAAATCAGGCAAAAACCTTGCACTTGGAGGGCAGCCATGTATCGTTAGAAGCGGAGCGCGTATACGAGCTGGCCGAGGAAGAGCTTTCCTCGATTAGCTTTGATGCCATGAAGACCCTTCGCTACATCCAGAAGGAAAGAAACGGCGACATGTTTTACTACCACCCGGTCGAATATATAACCGCAGACAAGGAAGCCTGCTTGGAAGCTGCAAAGGATTACGACTACATTGCGCTCAAGGTGAGCGGCGAGAAGATGCTGGAGGCATTCAACGATGGAAAATGAGAAGAAGAGATTTGTTGAACAGGAGCTTAACAGCGACGACTATAAGAAAGCGGTGAATGGCGCTAAAGCAGTCAAAGAAGGCGGACTCATCGGCTCTTTGGTTGTTGGCACTTTTTTCATCATACGGAAGCATGGGCCGAAACTCCTCAAAGCTTTGTCCAACCTAATCTAAAATACCACCTATTTTATGGCCTGCAGAGATGCGGGCCTTTTTTGCACAATCCGAAATAGCATTTTGCATGCTTCGACATGTTTCACATCAACTCTGTGCTATCGAGTCCTTCAAGGGTGAGAACATGGAGATAACGACAAGAGAGTACATACTGCTTTTCAATACGATTACTGGCGCAATTGAAAAACTGAATGCTCTTAGAGTAGAATGATTCATGCCCAGCGGCAGGCGGAGGAGATCGTAAAAAGTGCAGCCAAATCAAAGTCAAAGATGTGACCCCGCATTTTCAGCTGTGACCCCAATTTCAGAGGAGGTGACCCCAAAAGTATCCGAACTTTGTATTATTGGGGTTCTTCTCCACGTCGGAGCTAAGTACGCTCTGCTCAAAAACCGACAGCTCGTTTGCTGTGGGCTGATAACGAAGTAATATTCAAACAAAGTTATCAGGCGTAGCAAGGGCAAACAGAGAATCACCGAGATTGGTCTATTACAGACTTTTCTCGGTGATTTTTTATACCCACACATTCGATTCAGGCAGCCTTCTTCGATATAATGGTTGCAGAATATCAAAGGAGGAACGGCGGATGAAGCCAAACTATTGCTAAGCAGTGCGGGGCAGATTATGTCATTGACAATTCACTTGGTAACTGCTACGAGCAGATAGCAGCGGTTGCGATATTTCCAAAGCACTCGCCGGCATGCTCGACGGCAGTCTCAAAACCAGGCCGCTTATCGACGAGATCGTGCCGCTCGAAAGGACACCGTATGCATTTGACCGTCAGGCAAGCCACGATGCCATGAAGGTTCTTGTAGATATGAATGCCTGAAAACGCGGCAAATCACAGAATAAAGTACTCCACTCGGCTGCATACTAGGTTAATGTTAAATTGGGGTGTCTTCACGATACCACCCAGCCTTGACCCCCCCACGAAAAAACCTCCGCATGGCGAAGCCATGCGGAGGTCTCTTATTTTATACTTTCGCGTCTGCCGTGGGATCAGATGATCATGTCGACGATCTTCTCGATGCCCTGGTTGTTGCCGTTGATGGCCATGCAGACGTCCCATGCGCGCCAGATAACGGTACGCAGGTTGCCGATCGCGACGCAGTCGCCGACACGGTAGATGGTTTCCTTGCCCTTGACCTTCTTGGAGGCAGTCTTGCCGCCGACAGGAGTGGGAACGAAGCCGATGCCGTTGACAACGCTGTCGCACTCGACGAAGAAGGTCTCGCCGGTCTGAACGTTCTTGACGGTGCAGCCCTTGTCGGTGATCTCGGTGACGGTGGAGTGCAGATAGACGGGAACCTTGTGATACTCCATTGCGTCGCGCAGATAGGAGGTGTTCGCAAGGCAGGTCGCCTGCGCGGCAACGAGGTCGCCGGCGTACTCGACGATGATCGGGTGCTTGCCGAAGTTCAGCAGCAGGTCGTAGGCTGCCTCGCAGGAGGACTGGCCGCCGCCGATGAACAGAACTTTATCGCCGACTTCCTTCTTGTCCTTGAGGACGTCGGTAAAGGTGAGGGTCTTGTCAAAGCCCTTGATCTGGGGCATCGTGCGGGGCACGGAACCGGTCGCAACGATGATATCGTCAAAGCCGTGAAGGGTGTTGAGATCGTTGACCTCGGTGCCAAGATGAACCTCGATGCCGGCCTTCTCGATCTCGCGCTTGTACCAGGTGATGAGATCCTTGTCGTTCTCCTTGAAGGTCATGGCGGACGCGGTCAGGAACAGGCCGCCCAGCTCATTGGACTTCTCGAAGATAACGGGCTTGTGGCCGCGCTGGGTCAGAACCAGAGCGCATTCCATGCCGCCGATGCCGCCGCCGATAATAGCGACCTTCTTGGGCTTCTTGGTCGGGACTATCTTGTAGCGGTTGTGCTGCATGGTGGTCGGGTTCAGGGCGCAGCGGGCGAGGTGCAGAGAGTCGCCCAGATGCTGGATGTTCGGAGTACCGGCGAACTTCGCCATGTTGAAGCAGCCGTTGTGGCAGCGGATGCAGGGCTTGATCTCGTCCTGCTGACCGGCCTTGATCTTATGTATCCAGTCGTGATCGACGAGGTTCTGACGGGCGATGGCAACGGCGTCGAGCCGTCCGGCCTCGATCTCCTCGGCGGCCTTGACAGGATCCATACGGCCTGCGCAGACGACGGGCTTGTCGGTGAACTTCTTGATGTGCTCGACGTACTCGAGGTTGCAGTTATCCGGCATGTACTGAGGCGGATGCGCCCAGTACCATGCGTCGTAGGTGCCGTTGTCGCAGTTGAACATGTCATATCCGGCGTCGGCCAGATATTTGACTGCGCGCTCGGACTCCTCCATGTCGCGGCCGAACTCCTTGAAGTCCTTCTCGTAAGGCATCGCGCCCTTGCCCCAGTCCTTCGTCTTGGAGACGACGGAGTAGCGCAGGGAGACGGGGAAGTCGGGGCCGCAGGCAGCCTTGATGGCCTGAACTATCTCGACAGGGAAGCGGAAACGGTTCTCGAAGGAGCCGCCGTACTGGTCGGTGCGGTAGTTCATGTTGGAGATGGTGAACTGGTCGAGCAGGTAGCCCTCGTGGACAGCGTGAATCTCAACGCCATCGACACCGGCGTCCATGAGCTTCTTGGAGGTCTTGGCAAAGGCTTCGACCTGATCCTGAATCTCTTTGATTGTCATCGGGCGGGACTTGACCTCGTCGTACCAGCGGTTCGGGGTAGCGGAAGCGGAGGCGGTGATGTAGTCAAGGTCTGCCACGGGAGATGCGAGCTTGCCGAGCAACGGGTGCTCAAGCAGCATTACCATGGGCTTGGTGATCGCCATGGAGCGGCCCATACCGGCGGCGAGCTGAACAAACAGCTTCGCTCCGGTCTTGTGGAACTCCTCCATGTAGACCTTCAGATCCTTGAACATCTTGTCGTTCTGATACAGCCAACGGCCGCCGATAGCGTCCTTGATGCACTGCATTCCGGGAAGAATGAGGCCGACGCCGTCCTTTGCGCGGTTGAGCAGGAAATACGCTGCTTCCTTGTCAAGATGACACGGCTCCATCCAGCCGAAGAGGGAAGTGCCGCCCATGGAACATTGCACGATGCGGTTCGGAATCTCGACCTTGCCTATTTTCCAAGGGGTAAACAGGGCATTGTACTTGGAATCCATATGTTTCTCCTTCAAAATAATAATATATGACGAACGGTGAGGCGTGGAAGAGGCCTGCGCCGCTGGTCTTCAAATGGTGAAGCCGGGGTCATTTCTTCGCGGCAAATTCGCGCGTGAACATCGCGCACATGCTCTCAAGACGCTCATGCGCGTCAAGCTCGCTGACGCTCGGCACGCCGACGGTCAGGCGCTGCATCATGCCGAGGATGGAATCGTAGGCGTTGTAATACAGCTGCTTGATGTTCGCGCCAGGATCGACCGTCCCGTCCGCAAGTCCGCGGCGCACCGCCTGTGACAGGGGACCTTTGTACGCCTCGTAGCGCTCCGGCGGTCTGTTGATGACGTGCGCGTTCTTGCCGACGCTGTACAGCGCGACTTCTGCGTCCAGCGAAAATCTTATCCCTTCGGGATCGACGAACAGCATGTTCGCATAGCTGTTGAGGATGATGTTGATCTGTTCGATACCGGTCTGCGCGTCGTCCGTATGGCGGCGCAGCTCGCGCGCAATATACGCCTTCGTGCGCTCCCAGTAGCAGAACGCGGCGGCGATGACGATATCGTCCTTCGAGGGGAAATATCTGAACACGGAGCGCTGCGTCAGCCCAGACTCGGCGGCGATTTCGGAGACTCGCGTGTTATTTATACCGTTTTTTATAAAGCACTCCAGCGCCTTCTCGGTGACGAGCCGGATGTTTTGTTCACGAAGCTCTTCTAACGACATGGCATATCCTTTCCCAGCAAAATGTCAGTCGGTGTGACAAGCTTAATTATATATACTTTTTACGGAATTTGCAAGAAGAAATTTCAATTATCTAGGAAAATTTGCTTGAGTGCGGCGAAGCGCTGAAAGGCTTGATATCCGCGGGAATTTTCGATTTATTAACATGAAGGGGCTTGAATTTTCGCGCATATTCTGCTATATTTCCCTTTACAGTTGAGCGTTTGGCAGAAAAAGTTAGTTACGCGCAACTTATTACATATATAAATTGGAGGAATACATTATGAAGCATACCGGACTGTTCGCAGCGGGCGTTCTCTTTGGCACCGCAGGGCTGAAGATCCTTGGCAGCAAGGACGCCAGAAAGGTTTACGCACGTACCACTGCCGCTGTTCTGCGTGCGAAGGACAGCGTTATGCAGACCGTTACCGCGATCCGCGAGGGCGCCGAGGACGTCTACGCCGACGCAAAGGAGATCAACCGTCTCCGCGCCGAGGAGGATGCGGCGGCTGTGATCGCCGATAAGTCCGAGGAGACCGTCAAGGCGTGATTTATACCGCGGCTGCCGCGGGCGGAACCTGCGCCTTGCGGCAGCCGCCGGCAAGAGGTAACGAGTTATGAAATGCAAAATAATCCATGAGTCGCGCGGGCGGCTGCGTGTGCATCTCGAATGCGCGCGGATGTCGCTGGACGAGGCTGATGTGCTGGAATATTACATGCGCAGTGTGGACGGCGTTGACGAGGTGAAGGTGTACGACCGCACCCGCGACGCGGTCATATGCTACTGCGCAGAGCGCGCCGCAGTGATAAATGCGCTGGCGGCGTTTTCATTTCCCGCAGCGGAGGCGATGCAGCTTGTCCCGGAGCACACTACCCGTGAGCTGAACCGCGAGTTCGAAGATAAGCTCGCAATGGCAGTTCTGCGCCGCACGGCGTCGAAGCTGTTCCTGCCCGTACCCGTGACGACGGCGATAGCGATAGTGCGCTCGCTGAAGTATATTCACGAGGGGCTGAAGGCGCTGCTGCACGGCAGACTCTCAGTCGCGGTGCTGGACGCGACGGCGGTTTCCGTCTCGGTGCTCCGCGGCGATTTCTCGACGGCAAGCTCCGTCATGTTCATGCTCTCCCTCGGAGAAATACTTGAGGAGTGGACGCATAAGAAATCGGTTGCCGACCTCGCGGGGGCGATGTCCATAAACATTGACAAAGCGTGGCTGCGTACCGGTGGGACCGAGACGCTTGTACCCGTCGGCGATATCCGCCCCGGCGATGAGATCGTTATCCGCACCGGCTGCATGATCCCGCTCGACGGCAAGGTCATTGAGGGCGAGGCGATGGTCAATCAGGCTTCGATGACCGGCGAATCCATGCCGGTAGCGAAGCGGCCGGGCAGCTATGTGTATGCGGGCACTGTCGCCGAAGAGGGCGAGTGCGTCGTCTGCGTGGAGAAAGCATCCGGCGGCGGCCGCTATGACCGCATCGTGAAGATGATAGAGGAGTCCGAAAAGCTCAAATCCACCGCCGAGGACAAGGCGTCCCGCCTTGCCGACCGCCTTGTGCCCTATACGCTCGGCGGCACGGTGCTGACCTATCTCGTCACGCGCAACGTCACAAAGACGCTGGCTGTGCTGATGGTGGACTTCTCCTGTGCGCTGAAGCTCTCAATGCCTATTGCGGTGCTGTCCGCAATGCGGGAGAGCAGCGGACATAATGTTTCCGTCAAGGGCGGGCGCTTCCTTGAGGCTGTTGCCGCGGCGAACACGATAGTTTTCGACAAGACCGGAACCCTGACCTACGCTACTCCGACAGTCGCGCAGGTCGTGCCCTTCGGCGGCAGAGAAGAGAGCGAGATGCTGCGCCTAGCGGCCTGCCTTGAGGAGCACTATCCTCATTCTATTGCAAATGCGGTAGTAGAGGAGGCCAAGCGGCGCGGACTGTCGCACGAGGAATACCATTCTCAGGTGCAATATGTCGTGGCTCACGGCATCTCAAGTATGGTTGATGGGGAAAAGGCAATAATAGGCAGCGCACACTTCGTTTTTGAGGATGAGGGCTGCCGCATACCCGAAGGCGAGGAAGAGAAGTTCAGCACGCTCCCGGCGGAGTATTCGCATCTTTATCTCTGCATCGCGGGCGAGCTTGCCGCCGTCATCTGCATACATGACCCACTGCGCCGCGAGGCGAAGGCCGCCGTCCGTGCGCTGCACGACTGCGGCATAGACAAGGTCGTGATGATGACCGGCGACAGCCGCAGAACCGCCGAAGCCGTGGCCGCGGAAGTCGGGGTGGACGAGGTGTTCGCCGAAGTGCTTCCGGAGGACAAGGCCGCGTATATCCGCAGTGAGAAGGCCGCCGGACGCAAGGTCATAATGATAGGCGACGGCGTGAACGACTCTCCGGCGCTGTCTGAGGCCGACGCCGGCATAGCGATAGCGACTGGCGCCGCGATAGCGCGCGAGATCGCCGATATAACCATATCGTCGGAGAATCTGTTCGAGCTGGTCACACTGCGCCGCCTGAGCGAAGCGCTGATGGATCGCATCCACCGCAACTACCGCTTCATCGTCGGCTTCAACTGCTTGCTCATCGCGCTCGGCGTCGCCGGTATACTCCCGCCCGCTACTTCTGCGTTGCTGCATAATCTCTCCACGCTTGCCGTGAGCATGAAGAGCATGACGAATCTGCTGCCCGAGGAAGAGTGACATGGCGGAGATAAGGAAAGCGGCCGAGCGGGACGTGCTGCCCGTGGCCGCGATATATGAGCATATAATCTCCGAGGAAGAGGCCGGACGCGTCTGCATCGGCTGGCAGCGCGGCGTATACCCCACGGAGCACACCGCGCGCGAAGCCATCGCGGCGGGGGAACTGTTCGTCATGGCCGACGGCGGTGAGATCGTCGCGGCGGCGCGGATAAACCGGACGCAGGTTCCCGAATACGCCGACGCGCAGTGGGAATATACTGCGCCGGACGATGAGATCATGGTGCTGCATACGCTGGTCGTATCCCCTGCCTGTGCGGGCAGGGGCTATGGCACAGAGTTTGTGCACTTCTATGAGCGCTATGCGCTCGAAAACGGCTGCCCGTATCTGCGCATGGATACGAACGCGAAGAACACGGCCGCGCGGCGGCTGTATGCGCGCCTCGGCTATAAAGAGGTCGGCGTCGTGGACTGCACATTCAACGACATAGCCGGCGTAAAGCTCGTGTGTCTGGAAAAGAAAATAGGTTAAAATGAAAAGAGCGCTGCAAAAGCAACGCTCTTTTCATGCTCACTTACATGTTGCAGCCCGGGATGTCGCCGACGCCGTTGAGCACAAGGCGCGGACGGTAGGGGAACTGCTCGATATCCTCGCGCGAGGTGACGCCGGAGAGAACAAGGCAGGTGTCGAGGCCGGTCTCAATACCGGCGACCATGTCGGTGTCCATCCGATCGCCGATCATAACAGCCTCGGCAGAGTGGACGCCGAGGATACGCAGTCCGGTGCGCATCATCAGCGGGTTCGGCTTGCCAACAAAATATGCGGTCTTGCCGGTCGCAAGCTCTATCGGCGCGATCATCGCGCGGCATGCGGGGATTATGCCGTCCTCGGAGGGACCGGTCAGGTCGCTGTTGGTGCCGATGAGCTTCGCGCCGTTCGTGACAAGGCGCACGGCCTTGAGAATGTTCTCATAATTATAGGTGTTGCCCTCGCCGATGACGACATAGTCGGGATCGACATCGTTCATGGTTATTCCCTCGTCATGCAGCGCCATGATGAGCCCTGCGCCGCCGATGACGTACGCGCTGCATCCGGGCGACTGCGAGCTTATGAAGCGCGCGGTGGCAAGGGCGCTCGTGTAGAAATGACCCTCGTCCACCTCAAGCCCCATGCGCCACAGCTTCTGCTGAAGCTCCTTGGGCGAGCGCTCGGAGGCATTGGTGAGGAAGAGAAAGTTCTTGTTCTCACGGTACAGCCAATCGACGAATTCTTTCACTCCGGGCAGCAGCCTGTTGCCGTGATATATCACGCCGTCCATATCGCAGATGAAACCTTTTTTGCTTCTGAGTTGTTCCATGTTATCCTCCGTACACTTTTCTTTAAATGTATCATATCACGTAATATCATATTGTAAAAGCACATTTTTGTAAAGAAAGCGAAAAAATAATATGATCTGATGATTTTACTTTGATTTTACCTTATTCGGCTTTCGTATTTTACATTGCCTGGTTAGAATTACAGACGTACCAGGAAATTGTTTAAAACGAAAGGGAGATAAAACATGAAAAAGATCATCAGTATAGTTCTTGTACTTGCATGTGCAGCCGCGCTGCTCGCAGGCTGCGGCAGCTCCGGCACGGCCGGAAGCACCAGCACACCCAGCGCATCCAGCGAACCCAGCAGCTCCGTCAGCACTGATGCCGCCGTCACCGGCTCTGTCGCGACCGACGGCTCGACCTCCATGGAGAAGGTCATCGGCGCACTGGGCGAGGCGTTTATGAATAACAACAGCGGCGGCTCCGGCTCCGGCATCAAGGCGGTTCTCGAAGGCCGCTGCGACATCGGCCTTTCGAGCCGCGCGCTGAAGGACGAAGAGAAGGCCGAGGGACTGGTCGAGACCGTGCTCGCCTATGACGGCATCGCAATGGTCGTCAACCCCGAAAACCACGTCTCCGATCTGAGCCTTGAGCAGATCGCCGCCATCTACACCGGCGAGATCACGAACTGGAAAGAAGTTTGCGGCAACGACGCCGAGATCGTCCTGATAGGCCGTGAGGCCGGCAGCGGCACGCGCGACGGCTTCGAAACCATCACCGGCACCGCCGAAGCTTGCAAGTACCGCCAGGAGCTCACCTCCACCGGCGACGTGATCGCGACCGTGGCCTCTAACCCCGATGCTATCGGTTACGCCTCTCTCGCAGCGCTCAAGGATACCGTCAAGGCGCTCAGCGTCAGCGGCGTGACTCCCACCGAGGAAACCGTTAAGGACGGCAGCTACATCATCCAGCGTCCGTTCGTCCTCGTGACCAAGGAAGGAACCGCGCTCTCAGCCACCGCGCAGAAGTTCTTTGACTTCGCCCTCTCCGCCGATGCGGCAGACATCATCTCCGCAGCCGGCGCAGTTGCGGCAAACTGAAAACACCAGCCTGAAGGCGGCCGATGTCGACCGCCTTTCGGCGCATTGAAAGGACTTTCCGATGAAGCGTCAGAAAGCGCAGAATAACAATCTGATCGAAAATATAATACACGGCGTGTTTCTTGTCATGGGGCTGATAACCGTTGGCTGCGTGCTGCTCATAACCGTGTATCTTGTCATATCCGGCATACCGGCGATACGCGAGATCGGCCTGCGGGAGTTCCTGCTGGGCAAGGTCTGGGCATCCACCGCGGCGGAGCCGAAATACGGCATCCTCCCATTCATCCTCACAAGCGTTTACGGTACGGCGGGCGCGATGCTGCTCGGCGTCCCTATCGGATTTTTCACGGCGGTGTATCTCGCAAAGTTTGCGCCGCGCGCGGTGAAAAACTCAATGCAGGCCGCCGTCGGTGTGCTGGCCGGTATCCCGTCAGTGGTGTACGGCCTCGTGGGAATGCTGGTGCTGGTGCCGGGGATAAGAGAGATCTTCGGCGTGCCGGACGGAGCGAGCCTGCTCGCGTCGATAATCGTGCTCGCGGTGATGATTCTCCCGTCCATCATCAAGGTGTCGGTCACGGCGCTGGAGGCCGTGCCGCGGGAATATGAGGACGCGTCGCTCGCCCTTGGCGCAACGCCGACGGAGACCTGCTTCCGCGTCTCCGTCCCCGCTGCAAAAAGCGGAATTGCCGCGGCGGTGGTTCTCGGCGTCGGGCGCGCTATAGGCGAAGCGATGGCGGTCATGATGGTGTCGGGCAACGCCCCGAACATGCCGGAGCTTCTGCAGAGTGTCCGCTTTCTCACAACGGCGGTCGCAAGCGAGATGTCCTACTCCAGCGGCCTTCAGCAGCAGGCGCTGTTCTCCATAGCGCTGGTGCTGTTCCTGTTTATAATGATGATAAACGCGGCACTTAACTATTTCCTCAAACGCGATAAGGATAAATAATATGGATTCAAAAAAACTTTCGCCTTCCCGGCGCGCGTACGGCTGGCTGATGCGCGCGTTGATGTGGCTTGCATCCGCGCTTACCTGTGCGCTGGTACTGTTTATGATAGGGTACGTGCTGTATAAGGGCATCCCGAATCTGTCATGGGAGCTGGTATTTACCTCGCCGAGCTACCTTGAGGAGCGGATAGGCATCCTGCCCGATATCATGAACACACTATATATCATGCTCGCGACGATAGTTATCGTCGTCCCGCTTGGGGTTGGAGCGGCGATATACCTGACAGAGTACGCGCACAATAAGCGCATCGTCGGCGCGATAGAGTACGCCGCGGAGACGCTGTCCGGCATCCCGTCGATAATCTACGGTCTTGTCGGCATGCTGTTTTTCTGTCAGTTCCTGAGCATGAGCACCTCGCTTCTCGCGGGCGCGCTGACACTGGCGGTGATGAACCTGCCGACGATAATGCGCACGACGCAGGAGAGCCTGAAAACCGTGCCGCAGAGCTACCGCGAGGGTGCGTTCGGACTGGGCGCGGGCAAATGGCGCGTCATCCGCACCGTGGTCATCCCAGGCTGCGTGGACGGCGTGATCACGGGCTGCATCCTCTCCGTCGGCCGAATCCTCGGCGAATCGGCGGCGCTGCTGTTTACAGCGGGCTTCGCGCATACGCTGCGTCCGCTGTTCGAAGGGATCCGTGCCGTCGGCCTTGAGGGCGCGGGCGCAACGCTCACTGTCGCGCTCTACGTCTACGCAAAGGAGCAGGGCGAATTCGGCGTAGCCTTTGCGATAGCGGCGATACTTATGTTCCTCACTCTTATAATCAATCTGGCCGCCGGACTGGTGACCAAATACTATAATAGGAAGAAAAAGCTATGACTACTATAAACGAAACCGGAATGCCACGCGCAATGCTTATAAATGACCTGTCCTGCATCGGCAAATGCTCTCTCTCCGTGGCGCTGCCGATAGTCTCGGCCTGCGGGGTTGAGGCCGTGGCGCTGCCCACCGTCATACTCTCAACGCACACGGGCGGCTTCGAGGGCTTCGCGGCGCGGGAGATGACCGAGGAGATGCGCGCCTTCGCCGCGCACTGGAGGAGCATCGGCGTGAAATTTGACTGCATATACACCGGCTTCTTCGGCTCGGTGGAGCAGATTAACCTGACGGAGAAGCTGATCCACGATTTCGGCGGGGACGATACTGTTGTTATAGTCGATCCGGTTCTGGGCGACAACGGGCGGCTGTACCCCTGCTTTTCGGATGAATATGTGGAAGCGATGCGGCGGCTGACGGCGCTTGCCGATGTGATAACGCCGAACCTGACCGAGGCCGCCATCCTTGCCGGACTACCGTTTGACACGGCACCCGAGACGATACTCGCGCGGCTCAACGTGCCGAATGTGATAATAACCGGCGTGCGCCGCGAAGGGCGCATCGGCTACCTGTCGCGCTTCGGCGGGGAAAAGTGTGAGATAAGCACACCATACGTCCCGCTTGCGCTGCACGGCACGGGCGACGTTTTCGCGTCCGCGTTCTGCGGCAAGCTCATGGCCGACCCGCAGCGCGACATGCAGCTCGCGCTGGCCGCGGCGGCGGACTTCTGCTACGGCTGCGTCCGCGAAACGGTGAAGCGCCAGCCGTCGCACTGGTACGGGCTTAGCTTTGAGGACATGCTGAAAAAAGGAGCGCTGAGATGAGCATTATTTCGGTAAACGATCTCTGCCTCTGGTACGGAAAGCAGCAGGCGCTGAAGGACATCTGCGTCGAGATAGAGCCGCACAGCATCACGGCGCTCATCGGCCCCTCCGGCTGCGGAAAATCGACCTTCCTCAAAACGCTCAACCGCATGAACGACCTTGTTCCGGACGTGAAGATCACCGGCAGCGTCAGGTATCGCGGGGAGGACATATATGCGCCGGGCACGGACGTCAATGAGCTGCGGCGCCAGATCGGCATGGTGTTCCAGAAGCCGAACCCATTCCCCATGAGCATATACGACAACATTGCCTACGGCCCGCGCACACACGGCGTGCGCAGCCGCGCTAGGCTTGACGACGTAGTCGAGCGCTCCCTGCGCGACGCGGCGATCTGGGACGAGGTAAAGGACCGACTGAAGAAGAACGCTCTCGGCCTCTCGGGCGGCCAACAGCAGAGACTGTGCATCGCGCGGGCGCTGGCTGTGGAGCCGGAGGTGCTGCTGATGGACGAGCCGACGAGCGCGCTCGACCCGATATCCACCTCGCGCATCGAGGAGCTCGCGATGCAGCTTCGCGGCAAGTATGCGATCGTCATCGTTACGCACAACATGCAGCAGGCCGTGCGAATATCCGACAACACCGCATTTTTCCTCCTGGGCGAGCTGGTGGAGTACGGCGGGACGGAGCAGATGTTCTCGCAGCCGGCGGACAAGCGCACGGAGGACTACATAACGGGGAGGTTTGGATAAATGAGAAGCAATTTTGACAGGCAGCTTTCGGAGCTGAACCGTTCGCTCATTGAGATGGGCGCAATGTGCGAGGAGATAATCGCGCTTGCGACAAAGGCTCTCGCCGAGGGCGACATGGAGCTTGCGAAGCGCGTCGATACGCTGGGCGCGGACATCGACCGGATGGAGCGCACGATAGAATCCATGTGCCTGCGGCTGTTATTGCAGCAGCAGCCGGTGGCGCGCGACCTGCGGCAGATATCCGCCGCGCTTAAAATGATAACCGATATGGAGCGCATAGGCGATCAGGCGGAGGAAATAGCGGCGCTGGTGCGCTTCCTCGGCGGTCACGGCGCGGGAAACGACGCGCTTATCTGCGAAATGGCACGCCGCGCGGTGAATATGGTCACGGAAAGTGTTGATGCGTATGTAAAATATGATATAATGTTAGCGGAGCGGGTCATAGCCGAGGACGACGAGGTGGACGCCCGTTTCATACAGGTCAAGGCGGAGCTTATAGACGCCATAGCGAAAAACCCGAGCAACGGGGAGCTTGACCTCGACCTGCTGATGATAGCAAAGTATTTTGAACGCATCGCCGACCATGCGGTGAACATTGCCGAATGGGTGATATTTGCCGTGACGGGCGTGCATAAAGGAGACAAGGGACTATGATATGGTGCGTGGAGGATGACGCCAGCATACGTGATATCGAGGTATACGCTCTGCGTTCAGTGGGCTTCGAGGCGCGCGGATTTTCCGACGGCGCCGCGTTCTGGGACGCGCTGCGCGCCGAACGGCCGGAGCTTGTCGTGCTGGACGTGATGCTGCCTGGGATAGACGGCATTGAGCTTCTGAGCCGTATGCGCGCGTCCGACGCTCTGCGCGATATCCCCGTCATCATGGCCACGGCGAAGGGCACGGAGTACGACAAGATACACGGCCTGGACCTCGGCGCGGACTACTATCTCGCAAAGCCCTTCGGCGTGATGGAGCTGGTGTCCTGCGTCAAGGCGGTGCTGCGCCGCTGCCGACGCGACGATGCGGAGCGTGCGGGACTCAGCGCGGGCGGTGTTTCGCTCGATGCCGACGCGCACACCGTCACCGCCGGCGGCCAGCGCATCACGCTTACATACAAGGAATTTGAACTGCTGCGTCTCTTCATGGCGCACCCCGGCACCGCGTTCACGCGCGAACAGCTCATGGAGCGGGTCTGGGGCACCGATTACTGCGGCGAGACGCGCACGGTTGACATGCATATACGCACTCTTCGCCAGAAGCTCGGCGAATACGGCGAGATGATAGAGACGGTGCGCGGAGTGGGCTACCGGCTGGAGGCGCAGGTATGACAAAGAAAATTTTCTCTTCCATCATGCTCACGGCGGCCTGCGTGCTGCTTGCAAGCATGATAACGACAGTGGGCTTCCTGCGCGATTATTTCGGCGGAATCGAGGAGAGCGGTCTGCGCGAAGAGCTGGGCATAGCTGCGGTCGGCGTTGAGGACGATGGCATGGATTATCTCGCCGCGCTGCCGGACGGGCAGCGCCGTTTTACGTGGATAGCGGCGGACGGCAGCGTGATTTACGACACCAAGGCTGACGCGGACAGTATGGAGAACCACTCAGAACGCGAGGAAGTCAAGGCCGCGTTTGAGACCGGAGCGGGCGAGAATGTCAGATACTCGAACACGCTGATGCAGAAAACTATGTACGCCGCGCGCCGCCTTGATGACGGCACGGTGCTGCGCGTCTCCGTCAGCACGGCAACTGTGGGTGCGCTCCTGCTCGGCGTGACGCAGCCGATGCTGGCGGTGCTTGCCGCGGCGCTGATACTGTCCGCAATACTCGCAAAACACATCTCCCGCCGCGTCGTCGCGCCGCTCAACGAGCTTGATCTGGAGCACCCGCTGGACGACAGCAACGCCGCCTACGAGGAGCTTGCGCCTGTTTTAGGCCGCATCAATCGCCAGCGCAGTCAGATAAATTCGCAGCTGCGCGAGCTGCGGCGGTGCACGGACGAATTTGCGCAGGTGACGGGCAGTATGCGCGAGGGGCTTGTGCTGCTCAACGAGCAGGGCTACATCCTCAGCATGAACCCGGCGGCGCGGAATATCTTCGCCGTGGAGGGGGACTGCGCGGGGAAGGACTTTTTGACGGTTGACCGCAGCTGTGACATGAGCGCGGCGGTGCGTTCGGCGATGGAGAGCGGACATGGCCGCCTGCACGAGCGGCATGGAGGCCGCATCTATCAGGTCGACGTCAGCCGCATAGATTCCGACGGAGCCGCTATCGGCACCGTTATACTGGTTTTCGACGTGACGGAGCAGGAGAGCGCGGAGCAGATGCGCCGCGAGTTCACCGCGAACGTCTCGCACGAGCTGAAAACGCCGCTTCAGGGCATCATCGGCAGTGCGGAGCTTATAGAAAACGGCATGGTGCAGCCTGAGGATATGCCGCGCTTCGTCGGCCATATCCGCGCCGAAGCGCAGAGACTTGTGACGCTTATCGGCGATATAATCCGCCTTTCCCAGCTTGACGAGGGCGAGGTGCTCCCGAAGGAGAGACTTGATCTGCTTGAAGTCGCGCAGGGCGCCGCGGACGATCTCCAGGCCGAGGCGGAGAAAAAGAACGTGCATCTCTCCGTAAGCGGCGAGCCGGCGGAGCTTGAGGGCGTACGGCAGCTCATATATGAGGTGGTCTACAACCTCGGCGACAACGCGATAAAATACAACGTCGACGGCGGCTCCGTCAGTATCAATGTATCGTCCGACGGCAAAAACGCGAAGCTGACCGTGAGCGACACGGGGATAGGCATCGCGGCGGAGGATCAGAGCCGCATTTTCGAGCGGTTCTACCGCGTGGACAAGAGCCATTCCAAGGAGTCCGGCGGCACGGGGCTTGGCCTGTCGATAGTTAAACACGCCGTCCAGTACCACGGCGGGCGGATATCCATGGACAGCGCGCCCGGAAAGGGAACGAGCATAAGCGTAAGTCTGCCCATTCAATGATGATATTTGACTAATCGTCTCCGAAGGATTATAATACGGCATATCGCAGCATATGCTATGGCATCATTATTTTGGAGGACGCCATGAAACGCATATGCACCGTGTTCGCGCTGTGCGCGGTCCTGCTTCTGACGGGCTGCGGCAACGGGCTTGAACAGCGCTGGGATGAATTTACCGAAACCGTCTCCGAGGCGGACGGCCTGAGCTTTACGGCCGCTCTGCGCGCCGAGTATGAGGACAAGAGCGTCAGCTTTGAGCTTCGCTATGAGCAGTCGGGCGGGGAATGCGCTGTGACGGTGCTGTCGCCCGAGGAGCTGCGCGGAGTGAAGGCGGTGCGGAAGGACGGCTCCGGCGCGCTGAAGTATTACGGCTTCGTTATCGACACCGGGACGCTGGACGGCGGCCTGACGCCTGTCGGCGCGCTGCCGTATCTGGTCGACGCACTGCGCGGCGGCTATGCCGACTGCTTCTGGCGCGAGGGCGACAGCACGGTAGTGCGGCTTATCCCTGAGGACAGCATGACCGTTACCGTGTGGCTCGAAGAGGAGAGCATGACGCCGGTATACGCGGAGCTTGCATCCGGAGAGCGCGTGACGGTATTCTGCGAAATAGAGGATTGGGAGCTTGGCACATCCAGCGCTTGAATTCCTCGGAACGGAGACAGATATGAACGACTTACAGAAGAGAACATGGGCGGAAATAAACCTTGAGAATCTGCGGCACAATTACCGCGCCATCCGCGCGACCCTGCCTGATGGCTGCCGCTTTCTCGGCGTTGTGAAGGCGGACGCGTACGGTCACGGCGCACTGCCTGTCTCGCGGCTTTTGCAGGCTGAGGGCGCGGATTACCTCGCCGTGTCCTGCCTTGACGAGGCGCTGGAGCTGCGCGGCGGCGGAGTCACAATGCCGATACTCATCCTCGGCCATACGCCGCACGAGTACACCTCCGTGCTCATCGAGCAGAACATCACCCAGACCGTGACCTGCCTTGCTAAGGCGCTGGAGTATTCGACGGAGGCCGTGAGCCTTGGAAAGACGCTGAAGATACACATAAAGCTCGATACGGGCATGTCCCGCCTCGGCTTTCTCTGCGATGGGGCGCACTTCGAGGAGGGCGTGGACAACGTCATCCGTTCCTGCACGCTGCCGGGCATCGAGAGCGAGGGCGTGTATACGCACTTCGCCGTGTCCGACGAGCCGGGCGAGGACTGCGAGAAGTATACACGCGATCAATTCGCGTTGTTCTGCCGCGTCGTGGACGAGGTAGAGACCCGCGGCAATATCAAATTCAAAATACGCCACTGCGCCAACAGCGGCGCCGTGGAGAGCTACCCTGAGATGGCGCTGGATATGGTCCGCCCCGGCCTGCTGCTGTACGGCTATGGCGATACCAGCGGCAGAATGGGTCTGAAGCCGTGCATGCGCCTTGTCAGCACGGTCAGCACGATAAAGATATATGACAGCGGTGTCAGCGTCAGCTATGGCCGCCGCTACGTCACCGAGCGGCGCACACGCATGGGCGTGCTGGCCATAGGATATGCTGACGGCCTGCCGCGCGTGATATCGAATAAATGCAGCTTCGCCGCAGGAAACGGCTTTGCGCCGCAGCGCGGCAGCATATGCATGGACATGTGCATGATCGACCTGACGGAGCTTCCGGAGGTCGATGTCGGCAGCGAGGTGGAGCTGTTCGGCGAGCGCAACAGCATCTATAAGCTCTCCGACGCTGCCGGAACGATACCGTATGAGCTTCTCTGCGCGGTGTCAAAGCGCGTCCCGCGCGTGTACGTGCGAAAATAAAACGATACATAAACGCCGTCCCCGTGAACTTTTCGTTCACGGGGACGGCGTTTTGTTATTCTTCAGGGTTCCACGGCAGAATGACGAAGGCCGGTTCATGCCCCATGGCGGGGATGAGCTTGTGCAGCACGTCGCCCATTGCGATGCGCAGAGTGGAGGTGTTTATACAGGGGTGGCAGCCGAGATATTCGTCGGCGAGCAGGTCGTTATCTATAAGCAGGTGTACGCGGCGCTGAGCGTCGTTCATCAGCCCCAGTACGCTGACGGAGCCGGGCGTGATGTCCAGCAGCTCCTCCATGTGCTCTGCGGATGCGAAGGACAGCCGCGCGGAGCCTATCTGCTTTGATAGGAGCTTCGTCTTGAACGGCTTGTCGCCGGGGAGGAGCAGAAGATAAAACTCCGTCGCCTGCCGGTTGCACAGAAACAGATTCTTGCATATCCCGCAGCCCAACACGGACTCTATGCCGTGACAGGCTTCGATCGTGTCCGCGTGTTCGTGGTCGACGCGGTAATATTCTATCCCAAGCGAGTCGAGAAGCGCGTAGCAGCGCTCTTCCTTATCGATGCGCTTGTCGGCCGGGCGGCCTTTGTGCAGTTCCAGTTCCATATTTCGTCCTTGTATTTATCTTTTATTTGACGGCAGCCATATTTTCTGCTGCTCTGCCGCGCGTATAAGCTCGTCGCGGAAGTCGGGGTGGGCGATGGATATCATCGCGTCAGCACGCTCCCACGTGCTGCGTCCGGCGAGATTCGCCGCGCCGTATTCGGTGACAACGTAATACGCCTGACTGCGCGGCGTTGTGATAATATCGCCGCCGAAGCGCGGCAGCACGCGAGAATGGAGAACTCCGGCCTTGTCGCGGAAGGTGCTGCTCATGCACAAAAATGCCTTGCCGCCGCGGGACAGCGTCGCTCCGGTCACAAAATCCAGCTGGCCTCCGGTGCCGCTTATCTGGCGCGTTCCCGCACTCTCGGATGCTACCTGCCCGTAGAGGTCGGCGTTCAGGCAGCCGTTTATCGAGATCATGCCGTCGTTTTTCGCGATGACATACGGGTCGTTGACGTAGCTGAGAGGCATGGCCATGAGGCCGGGGTTGTCGTTTATCCAGTCGTACAGCTCTTCGCTGCCGACAGCGAGCCCGTACACACCCTTGCCGGTGTGCAGCGGCTTGCGGCGGTTCGTGAGCTTACCGGTGCGGAACATCGCGAGATACCCGTCGGAGCACAGCTCCGTGTGCATGCCGAGATCGTGCAGGTCGGACTCCGCAATGAGCCTGCCGAGCGCGTTCGGCATACCGCCGATGCCGAGCTGCACTGTCGCCCCGTCGTGAATGTGCGGGAAGATGTGGCGGGCGATCATCGTGTCCGTCTCCGACGGCTCAGGGGACTGCATGTCCCACAGCGGAAGCCTGCCCGCCTCAACGACGCGCGCCGCTTCGGAGATGTGTATGCTCTCGCCCTCGCCTAAAACGCGCGGAACGGCCTCGTTGACCTCGAGAATGATGACGTCCGCAGTGTCGGCGATGTCGCGGCATACGCCGGTGGAGCCGCCGAAGCTGAAATAGCCGTGGCTGTCCATGGGGGAGACGCAGAACATCGCGACGTTGACCGTCAGCTGGGTACGGTAGTACCAGCCGAGGTTGCGGAAGATCATCGGCGTGAAGAACGCGCGCCCCGCGTCGCATAGCTTGCGCTCGTAGCCGGAGCAGTGCCATGTGTGGTAGACGAAGTGCTCCATATCCGGGTCGCACTCCACAACGGCGAGCGGCCCCGGGGTCAGATTCCCGCGTATTTTCACGCCGTGCAGCTCGTCTCTGCGCCGGGCAAGCGCGCGGTCGAGCAGGACGGGCTTAGCGTTGTTGGACGCGTAATCGACCCAGTCTCCGTTTTTGACAAGCCGCACCGCCTCATCGGCCGTGCATAGCCTGGCGCGGTATTCGTCGGAATAGTTCATCTTATCACCTCGGAAATAATTTATGCCGGGGACGGATATCTCAGTTTCCAAGCACCCACAGGTGCGTTACGCCGAACGCCTCGCGGATGAAAAAGTTCAGGGTTATCAGCGGGTAATCCGGAGCGCCCGCGACGCCCGCTGCGGCGACGCCCAGCATTTTGGACATCTCCTTTGCGCGGTAGAGATGATATCCGCTGGAGACGATGGCGACATTGCCTTCAGGTTCGTCCCCGCGCTCGCGGATTATCCTGTATGAGAACTCAAGGTTCTCCATCGTCGAGGTCGATCTGTTCTCCATAATGACCCGCTCCGGCGCGACGCCGTGCGCTGTCAGCCAATCGTACATCGCCTGCGCCTCGCTGATATCCTCGCCGTTCCCCTGACCGCCGCTGACTATCGCAATAGAATCCGGATAGGCTTCGAGATAGCCGAGCGCGCCCTCGAGCCGGTGCGCCATGGAGAGAGACGGCGTCGACCCGTGCACGGCGGCGCCGAGCACGACGAGGTACTTCCGTTCAGGATCCTTATCCGTGCGCGAATTTGCGATTATCGGTATCTCCACGATGCAGAAATATATAAGCCCGACGCACACCAGCGCCGTCACGGCGCGCCACGCGCCGCGCGGCAGATAGTGATGCAGCACTATCAGGGCGGCGATGAAGGCCAGCGTGTAGCCTATGTACGCGTAGCCGCGCATCGCAAAGCGGAACACCAGCGCCGCCGCGAGCAGCGCGGCAGTCCAGAGTATCCAGTTCGGTATACTTTTCAGACCGTTCATCCGTTCAGCTCCTCCCACTGTTCATATAGCTCCAGAAGCTCGTTTTCAAGCCCTTCGCGCTCGGCGGACAGCTCCATGAGCTTCTGATAGTCGCTGCCGTTGGCCTCGGCCTCGGCGTCGAGCGCCGCAATCTTAGCCTCAAGCTTCGCGATCTCACGCTCTGCCTTGGCGATGGCCTTGTCGTTGCCCTGCACGGGCTTTTTCTTAGGTTCGGCCTTTGGCTCCTTCTTTTTCTGCGCGGCGCGCTCGTTCTGGCGGAACACCTCCTGCCGGTCGCGCCACTGGCAGAATTCGCTGTAGCCGCCGCGGAAATCGGTTATCCGGCCGTCGGCCAGCGCCCATATGCGGGTCGCAAACTTCTCTATAAAATATCGGTCGTGCGAGACAAAGAGCAACGTCTGCTCATAATCGGACAGCGCATCCTCCATCCATTCGCGGCTGGCGATGTCGAGATGGTTCGTCGGCTCATCAAGTATCAGGAAGTTTATGTCAGAACCCATCAGCATGCACAGCCTCAGGCGGCTCTTTTCGCCGCCGGACAGCGTGCCGACCGGCGTGAATACGTCCTCGCCGCGGAAGCCGAAGGCCGCGAGCCTGTCGCGCGCCTCCTGCGGCTGGCAGCGGCAGTCATAAAGCATGGTGTCGTAGGCCGAGCGCTCCGGAACGGAGAAGCTGACCATCTGCGGCAGATAGGCCGTACGCACTGCGGGGCCGCGGTATACGTATCCGGCGTCCGGCGTTTCGTCGCCCATGATGAGCTTGACGAGCGTGGATTTACCGGTGCCGTTGTCGCCGATGAGCGCGATACGCTCGCCGCCGGTGACGGTGAGGTCAAGGCCGGAAAACAGCTTCTTTTCGCCGAAGCTTTTCGAAAGTCCCTCCATCACGAGGACCTCGTCGCCCTCAAATTCGCGCTGGCGGAACTTGACGGAGAGCTTCTTCTGCTCGGTGGGCTTCTCGGTGTGAGACAGCTTTTCGATGCGCTTTTCCATGGAAAAGGCGCGCTTATGCAGCTTGTCGTTGCCCATGAACGCCCAGAGATGCATCTGCTCCGCAGCGCGGGTGAGCTGCTCTATCTTGGCCTGATCCTTTTCATATTTGCGCATCTTCTCCTCAAAGCGGCGCTGGCGCTCCTCGAGATAGAAGCTGTAGCCGCCGGAGTAGAACTCCGCCTTGCCGTCGACGATCTCGATGCAGCGCTGCGCGACGCGGTCGATGAACCAGCGGTCGTGGCTTATCGAGAGCACGGTGCCCTTGAAATGCAGCAGGTAATCCTCGAGCCACTCGGTAGCGTGCAGGTCAAGGTGGTTCGTCGGCTCGTCGAGAAGGAGAATGTCAGTGTCCTCAAGGATGAGCCGCGCGAGGTTGACGCGGGTCTTTTCGCCGCCGGAGAGAGAGTCGAACGGCTGTTCGCGCATGGCGGCGGGGATGTCGAGACCGTTTGCGACGCGGTTTCGAGCTGTGTCCATATCGTAGCCGCCGAGGCGGCGGAAATCGTCACTCAGGCGGTCGTACTCCTGCAGAAGCGCGGGGGACTGGTCGTGCTCCATGAGAAGCCCCAGCTCGTCGAGCCGGTCGCTTATCTCGTACAGACGCTTGTGCGCTGAGCGCAGCACGTCCTCGGTCGTCCAGCCGTCAGGGTAGACGGGAATCTGAGAGATGAGGCCGAGCCGTTTGCTCGGCGCTACCATTACCTCGCCCTCGTCCCAGCCAATCTCGCCCGCGAGTATGCGGAACAGCGTCGTCTTTCCGCAGCCGTTATGGCCGAGGATGCCGACGCGCTCGCCGGAGTTGACCGTGAAGGTCAGACCGTCCAGAATATTTTTGCCAAGCTCGAAGGATTTTACCAGCGAGCTTACGGAAATGTCGATCATGTTGAATTTCCTCGTAAATCAGTATGGATTTGCGCTCAGTTTCCGACTGCCGCCTGAAGCACCGTGTTCGCCACCGCGCCGGCGTTCGTCAGGCCACCTCCACCGCGCTCAACGAGAACCACAAACGCGTAGGGGTGCGCCTCATCGTCCAGAAATCCGGCGAACCACGCGTGACTCGTGCCGTCGCCAAGCTCCGCGGTGCCGGTCTTGGCGCAGACATTAAGCCCCGGGAACCTGTCGGAGCTGTAGTGAGAGACAACGTTGTAGCTCATCATCTGCTTGAGCTTGTCCGCCGTATCGGCCTCCATAAGCTGCGATTTTTCCGCTTCCGCGCCGCTCATCACGAGCCGCGGCTCGCACAGAGTGCCGCCGTTTGCGATGGCGGCGACATAGCGCAGCAGGGAATAGGGGCAGACAAGATCGGTGGACTGGCCGATGCCCGACCACGCAAGCTCGGGATCGCCGACAAACTCCGTCGGGTAGCTGCCCGCGGCGGTCGAGATGCCGTCAAGGCTCTGCGCGTCGAGAAAGCCGTATTTTTTCACGTATTCCACCATTGTGTCCTGACCGAGACTTACGGTTATCTGCGCGAAAGCACAGTTGCAGGAATTGGCGAGCGCCTGCTCAAAGGTCTGCGTGTAATGCGTTCCGGAGCAGTATATCTCAACTCCGGCTATCGTATAGCTGCCCTCGCAGTAATACGTGCGGGAGAAGATATCGGGAATGTTCTCGATGGCGGCCGCCGCCGTTATGAGCTTGAACACCGAGCCTGGCGTGAACGACGCGGAGAGACAGCGGTTTATATATGCGCCGTCGGGCGGGTTCGAATTATCCGCCAGGGGGTCGATGGACGGGGAGGACACCATGCACAGAAGCTCGCCGTTTTTGTAGTTCATCACGAGTACGGCGCCGTTTCGTCCGGCAAGAGCCTCGTAGGCGGAGTTGTTCAGCCTGCTGTCGATGTTCAGGGACATCGCAAAGCTTTGCGCCTTGGTCGTTCCCGTGACGAGGCTGAAGCCCTGCATATTGTCCCAGAAGTTGTTTATTACGCCCGTCGCTGTCGCGCCCGTATAGTCGCCGAGGGCGTGATAGCAGCTGAGACGGGTCTGTTCATCGTCGGCGTAGAGATTAGTGCCGCCGCCGAAGCGGGCGAGAACGACGCCGTTGCGGTCGCTTATAAGTCCGGAGGAGCCGGAGTTGGCGCTGGAAAAAGCCAAGGCCCATGAGCGCCCGTCGTCGATATAGCGCAGCACGTATACGACGCAGCCGAATATGACGGCTGCCGCGATGAGAAGCACGGATATAGCGCGTCTGCTTATCTTTTTCATTCCGCGTCCTCCCCGTCATAATCATCCTCTTCGTATTCGTCTTCTTCCTCGTCCTCCTCGGCGCACGATTCGGCGGTCACGGGTCTCACCGCAAAGCTGCCCTCGCGCCGCGTGTCGGAGCCTTTTATGAAAGCCATGAGCATCCAGCAGGAGAGAAGCGACGTGCCGCCGCGGGAGACGAATGGGAAGGTCACGCCGGTGAACGGCAGGATATCCAGAGAGCCGAAAACGTTCAGCGACAGCTGCACGAGCAGCATGCTCACTGTCGCGCAGGCGGCGATGGAATAGAACGCGCTGCGGCTGCGGCTTGCGCTGCGTACGGCGAAAAAGGCGAGAACCAGTATCGCGGCGATGGAGCAAAGGGCGATGATGAGCCCCAGCTCCTCGCATATCATGGCGAAGACCATGTCGGTGTTCGCGGCGAAAACATTGTGCAGCCAGCCGCTGCCCGCGCCCTTGCCGAAGAGCGCGCCGGATGCGGCGGCGGACATCGCGCGGGTCTGCTGGAAGCCGGTGTTGTAGATATCCTCCCACACATGCCCCCAGTTTGCAAAGCGCTGGGCGATGTACGGCTTGACGCTCACCGCGAGGAAGCCCGCAAGCCCCGCCCCCGTGACCGCGAGTATAACGGTGGCGATGGAGCCGGAGCGCATGAAGGATATCACAAGGAAGGTCGCAAAGAATATGAGCGCCGTGCCGAAGTCACCTATCAGCGCGAGCGCGATGACGCAGGCCGCGGAGAAGGCGATGTATGAATACAGGTTCCGGCGGCGGTACAGCCGGTCGAGCGTGGACGCTCCGACATAGATGTACGCGACCTTGACAAGCTCGGAGGGCTGGAGCGAGTATCCGGCAACCTCGAGCCAGTTGCGCGCGCCGTTGACCGACTCGCTTGTCAGCACGTTCAGTGCCATCAGCGCCAGCGCCAGCACCGCGACGGGCGTGCGCATAACGGCGCTGCGCTTGAGGCTGCGGAGCCACCAGCCGCCGAACAGGAACAGCAGCACGCTCACCAGAATGAGCAAAATCTGCTTATACATATCCTCCGGCGTTGACGACGCGGCGACCGCGAGGCCGAGCGCCGTGAGATAGAACGCCAGCGTTTCGATCTCGAAGCCGGAGCGCCCCATCAGCCGCATCGCGTTATAGCAGCAGAGCTGAAGGAGAATGAGCGACCCGAAGGCGAGCGCGATGGGGAACAGGTTTTCCCTCGCCGCGGAATATACGTATTGCGCAAGGAGCAGCAGCTCGAACAGCGTCAGGTCAAAGAGCGTCAGCGCGGGGGACACGGCAAGCCCCGCCGCCTCACGCTTTTCTTCAAGCTTCTGGCGTTTTTCCGGCGTTGTGTCGTAAAAGCGTATCACGTTGCCGGCGAGGTTTATGGCGTCCCCGTCCTCAACGGTCAGACCGTTGTCGTCCGCGCGCTCGCCGTTGACCCAGACTCCACCCTTGGAGAAGATGTCATAGATCGTCCAGACCCCGTGGTCGCTGCGCGTAAGAACGGCGTGCACTCGGCTGACGCCCTCGCGGTCTACACGGATGTCCGCCGAGCGGGAGCGCCCTATTAAGTTTTCCCAATGGTTGACGGGGATGCGCTCGTTGCCGACGCGCATATAGCCCCAGACCTCCGGATCATACCGCACGCTGAACATAGAACGCAGACAGCGGATGAGTATGATGACGGACAGAAGTATCATCAGATACTTTGTGCCTGTGAGCAGGTATTCTGTCATTGTGTCCATACGGGTACTCCAAAAATTAAATGGTTAAAGGCTTCGGCCTCAGCTCAGAAGTCTGCTTGTCGCCTCGTCCTCATACTGGCGGGTGTACAGGCGGTAGTAGCTGCCGCGGCGGGACATGAGCTGTTCGTGCGTGCCCTGCTCGATAATTTTGCCGTCGTCAACGACGAGGATGAGGTCGGCATTGCGCACGGTGGAGAGACGGTGCGCGATGACTATCGAGGTGCGGCCGTGGATTATCGTGTCTATGGCGGACTGTATCTTCTGCTCCGTTATCGTGTCGACCGATGCTGTCGCCTCATCGAGCACGAGGATGCGCGGGTCGGCGAGGATCGCGCGGGCGAAGGACAGCAGCTGCTTTTCGCCGGTGGAGAGCATGTCGCCGCCCTCGCCGACGTCGGTCTCAAGCCCGTTTTCAAGCTTATCCACCACGCCCTGCGCCGAGACAAGCTCCAGCGCGCGGCGGATATCCTCGTCGGTCGCGTTCGGGTTGCCGTAGAGCAGGTTCTCGCGCACGGTGCCGGAGAAGAGGTGCGGCGTCTGAAGGACGTAGCCTATCGCGGAGTGCAGCCAGAGTTGCGAGCGCTCGCGTGCGTCGCGCCCGTCGATGAGGACGCGGCCGGACGTCGGCTCATAGAAGCGGCAGATGAGGTTCACGAGCGTGGATTTGCCCGCGCCCGTCTCGCCGACTATGGCAATGTTTGTGCCGAATGGGATATTGAGGCTGAAGTGCTCGAGAATATATTCGTCGCCGTCGGGGTATTTGAAGCTGACGTCGTCAAATTCAATGTCGCCCTTTATCGTCTCCCAGTTCTCACGCTTCGGGTCGAAGCAATCGCCGTATTTCTTGATGACCTCCGGAGAATCCACAACGTCGGACTTCGTCTCAAGCAGCTTCGACAGACGCTCGATGTTGACCTGCGTCGTGATGAGGTCGGAAATGCTGTCGATTATCCAGCGCACCGGCTCCATCATGCCCTGTGCGTAGGACATGAACATCGAGAAAGTGCCGACCTCGCTTGCGGCGATGTAGCCGCCGCGCCACAGGACTATCGCAAGCGCGAGCGACGAGGCGAAGCCCATTGTCGAGGCGAAAAGCCCGCGCAGATGCGCGGCGCGCACGGTCTTCTTGCGCATGGCGGCGGTGTCGGCGACGAAGCCGTCGTGTATCTTGTCCTCAATGACCAGCGTCTTTATCGTCTTTGCGCCGGTGATGCCCTCGTTGAAGTTGCCGGTTATTTTCGAGTTTATCTCGCGCACCTCGCGGTTGACGCGGACAAGGCGGCTCTGGAACACCGAGAACAGCAGCACGATGATCGGCATTATCGTCAGCACCATAAGCGCGAGCTTCGCGTTTATGACGAGCATGACGATTATCGCGCCGACGAGGTAGGCCATCTGCCACACGCCGTCGATGAGCGTCCATGAGAACAGCGAGCCGATACGCGAGCTGTCGCTTATTACGCGGGCGTGGATATAGCCGACGCTGTTCTGGTTGAAGTAGGAGAAGGACAGTGTCTGCAGATGCGCGAAGGCGTCGTTTCGGAGGTCGCGGTCTATCCAGACCTCAAGGCAGGTGGCGTCGGTGCAGGAGATGTAGTTTGCCGCGGCGGAGAGAAGGATCGTGCCGAAGTAGATCGCGATGAACCACGGCAGAGTATCGAGCGTTCCGCCGCCGATGAAGTGATTTATCGAATAGCGCTGCAGGATCGGCTGCGCAATATCGACAACGCTGCCGAGCAGACCGCAGAACAGCATGGCATAGACCCGCTTTTTGTACCTTGCGAGGTAGGGGATTATCTTGCCGATGCCGAAAAAGGGGAGGCCGGATCTTTCTGCTTTTTTCATTTTGCCGCCTCCTCCGCACCCGCGGTCTGGATATCGTAGATCTTGCGGTATATTCCGTTCGCGGTGACAAGCTCGTCATGCGTGCCGCGCTCGGCTATGCGCCCCTTGTCGAGCACGAGTATCTGACCGGCCTTGGCAAGGGTGGTTATTCTGTGGGATATCAGGATGATGCTGGCCGAGCCGAAGCGCCGCTCAAGCTCGGCGCGTATCTTCGCGTCGGTCTCGGTGTCGACCGCGGAGAGAGAGTCGTCGAATATCATAATGGGCTGACGGCGCATCAGCGTGCGCGCGATGGCGGCGCGCTGCTTCTGACCGCCGGAGAGCGTCACTCCGCGCTCACCGACAAAGGTGTCGTAGCCCTGCGTGAAGCCCTCGACGGTCTCGTCGAGGCAGGCCGCGCGGGAAGCCTCGCGCACGGCGGCCATATCGACCTCCTCGCCCGCGATGGAGATGTTCTCTGCGATGGAGCGCGAAAACAGGAACGGTTCCTGAAGTACCATGCCGATATTTTCGCGCAGATAGGGCGTGCTGATGTCGTTGATGTCCACACCGCCGATGCTTATTCTGCCGTTTTCGGGCGGCAGCTCATAGAGCTTGTCAAGCAGGAACATCATCGTAGATTTGCCGCTGCCAGTGCCGCCGAGGATGCCGAGGACGGAGCCTGCAGGCATAGTGAAGTCGATGTCGTGTAGGATCTCCGGACAGCCCTCGTAGGCGAAGTTCACGTGCTCAAAGCGGATGTCGCCGCTGAGATCAGGCTCCGTTGTGCCGGGCTTGTCCTGCTCGACGGGGGAATTCATGATGTACGCTATGCGCTCCACGGACACGCCGGCCTTGCTCATTTCGGATATCATGCGGCCGAGCATACGCACAGGCCAGACCAGCATCGAGTTATACGAGATAAAGGTCACGTATTCGCCTGCGGTAATCTCGCCGCGCAGAGTGAACACCGCGCCGAACACGACGACCAGCAGCACCTCCGTGCCGGACAGCACGTCGGAGCTTGACCAGTAGCGGCTCATCACCTTTGCAAGGCGCACCCATTTCGAGGTGTAGTATTCGTTCTGATCTTCGAAACGGTCGCGCTCATAGCGCTCGCGCCCGAACGCGCGCACTACGCGCACGCCCGTCAGATTCTCCTGTGCCATGGCCGAGAGCTTGCCCTCGTTCTCGTCGCAGTCAAGGAAACCGTCGCCTACGCGCTTATAGTAGAGCAGTGAGTAGCAGATTATGATCGGGACGGGTATCAGCGCGATGATGGTCAGCCGGACGTTCATGCCCAGCATGAATATGACCGCCATCACGAGCAGAATTATAATGCGGAGTATCGAGGTCATCTGCTCGGAGATGAAGTTTTTCATCGTGTCGATGTCCGAGGTGCAGCGCTGGATGATATCGCCGGTGCGGTTTTTCATGTGCCACGCGAAGGGCAGATGCTCGATGTGCTCGAAAAGCCCGTCGCGCATGGTCTTGACCATGGTTTCCGCCGCCATGGAGTTTGTCAGGCGGAAGAGATACTGACTTACCGCTTTCACGAGCGCGACCGCGACTATTGCCAGCGCCATTATCCACAGGTGCTCTCCGAGGTAGGCAAAGCCGCCGCCCCTGTCAACCAGCCGCATTACCGTCGCCGGATAATCCGCCGGTGCGCCGCCGATGGCGTTGTCTATCGCAGCGCGGATTATCTGCGGGATGACCATGTCGGCCAGCGCCATGAGCGCCGCCGAGATTATGCACACCGCGAACAGCGCCTTGCTGCCCTTCAGAAAGCTCCATATCAGTCTGAAATTACTTTGTTTTTCTGTATTCTTTTCCGTTTCCATAAAAGTCCTCAAAAAATATAATACAATATAGTATACCATAAGCCGCAAATAGTGGCAATAAAAACAAATATTAAAATGCGCATTGCCTTTAGCGCCGTAAAGTAATATAATATATAAAACCGATATCGGGAGGCATTACGCATGAACATCGAACTGAAAGATTTCGAGCTTGCGGCAGAGCGGCTGAAGCCGATCCTGCACCACACGGAGCTTGACCATTCGGCAACCTTTTCCGCCATGACCGGCGGCGATATTTACCTGAAGTGCGAGAATCGCCAGAAGACCGGCTCATTCAAAATACGCGGTGCGAGCAATAAGATCGCCGCGCTCATGGAACGCGGCGGGCTTCAGGCGGTCGTTGCCTCATCCGCAGGGAACCACGCGCAGGGCGTCGCCTGCGCGGCGAGGAAATTCGGCATTCCGGCCACGATAGTTATGCCCAAGGCCGCGCCCATCGCAAAGGTACAGGCGACAGAGAACTACGGCGCGCGGGTCGTCCTCGCCGGAGACTGCTATGATGACGCGTACAAGCGCGCCTGCGAGATATGCGAGGAGGAAGGGGCTACCTTCCTGCACCCGTATAACGACCTTGAGGTCATCGCCGGTCAGGGCACTCTCGGCCTTGAAATACTCGGCGACCTGCCGAGCGTGGATATAGTCATCGCGCCCGCGGGCGGCGGCGGACTTCTGGCCGGTGTCGCGGCTGCGATAAAGCAGATAAACCCGCGCGTCAAGGTTTACGGCGTACAGGCCGAGGGGGCGGACGCCATCGCCCAGAGCTACAAGGCCAAGCGCCTGATATCGACCGACACGGCTTCCACTATTGCTGACGGTATCGCCGTCAAGTCGCCGGGCGACATCACGGTCGATCTCATCAACCGCTATGCCGACGGCGTGGTCACGGTGTCGGATATGGAGATATCCTCCGCGATACTGCTGCTCATGGAGCGTTGCAAGCAGATAGTCGAGCCTGCGGGCGCGACGCCGCTCGCCGCAGTGCTCAGCGGCAAGCTCGACGTGAAGGGCAAGCGCGTCGTATGCGTCATGTCCGGCGGCAATATTGACGTCAGCTTCGTGCAGAGCATCATCGAGCAGGGGCTCGTCGCGCGGCACCGCCGCATAAAATTCGCGGTCAAGCTGCTCGACCGTCCGGGCAGTCTGGAGCAGCTGCTGCACATTCTCGCCTCCATGAGCGCGAATATCCTCACCGTGCAGCACGACAAGCTCAGCCAGGGGCTGAACCCGAACGAGACCACCGTCAGCGTGGCCTGCGAGGTCGCCGGCGAGGAGCATGGCAAGGCCGTCATGGATGCGCTGAAGGCGCACGGCTACACCATTCTGATGGACTGATAACATATTTGAGCCAAAAAGTATTTTAAATATCATAAAAGGAGGAAATTCCAAAATGAAAACTGTATCAACAGACAAAGCCCCCGCAGCGATCGGCCCCTATTCCCAGGCGCAGATAGTCGGAAATCTCGTGTTCTGCTCCGGCCAGATCCCTATCATCCCTGAGACCGGTGCGATAGCGGACGGCCTCGAGGCGCAGGCAAATCAGGTGTTCAAGAACGTCGCAGAGCTGCTCAAGGCCGCGGGAAGCGACATCAGCCGCGTCGTCAAGACCACAGTTTTTATCCGTCATATGGACGATTTCGGCGCGATCAATGCCGTCTACGCCAAGTATTTCACCGAGCCCTTCCCCGCGCGCTCCTGCGTTGAGGTCTCGCGCCTGCCCAAGGACGTGCTGCTTGAATGCGAGGTAATCGCCGAGCTATGAAAAAGGCGCTGAAAGTCGTCCTTTGCGTGCTGGGAGCCGTCGTAGCGCTTGCGGCGCTCGGCATCCTGTTCCTGACCATAACCGAGTACCGCCCCGCGGACGTCGAGAAGCTCGAAGTGATAAGCGAGGAGCACGACGGCGGCGCTGCCGATCCCGTCTCCCCGCAGCTTCAGGCGGGCGAGGAACTGACCGTTCTGAGCTGGAACATCGGCTACGCGGGACTCGGCGAGGATGAGGACTTCTTTATGGACGGCGGCACGAAGAAAACCTCCGCCGACAGAGCTACCGTTGAGAAGTACCTCAACGGCATCTCCGACACGCTGGACGAGCTGTTACCTGATCTGATGATGCTTCAGGAGGTGGACGTGGATTCCGCGCGCACCTACCGCATCGACGAGAGCGGGTATGTTATCCGCGGCAACGGCGTTCACGCGCTGAACTACTCCTGCCCCTACGTCCCGATACCGTGGCCGCCGATCGGCAGAGTCAACAGCGGCCTTTTCACGACGACGAGGTATGAGATAGCCTCGGCGGAGCGCATCGCCCTGCCGTGCCCGTTCAGCTGGCCGGTCAGCACCGCGAATCTCAAGCGCTGCCTGCTAGTCAGTTACCTGCCCATCGAGGGCAGCGACAAGCAGCTTGTGCTCGTCAACCTGCATCTCGAAGCCTATGACGACGGCGAGGGCAAGATCGCTCAGACAAAGCAGCTGCGCGAGTTCATCCAGTCCGAGTACGAGAAGGGCAACTACGTCATCGCGGGCGGGGACTTCAATCAGGTGTTCCCCGGCAGTCTTGACGTCTACCCTAATACCCACCCCGAAAACTGGGAGCCGGGCATCCTCGCGGAGGACACTGCCCCCGATGGCTGGACGCTGGCCTATGACATGTCCGTGCCGTCCTGTCGTCTGCTGAACCAGCCCTACGACGCGAGCGACACGGAGAACACCCAGCACTACGTTATCGACGGGCTGATCCTCTCGCCGAACGTGCAGCTGAAAACCGTTGAGACCGTTGACGCCGGATTTGAAAATTCGGATCACAACCCTGTGCTTGTCACTGTGGTGCTTGAAAAATAAAGCTTTTCCCTCCTGTGCAGCCGCGCAGGAGGGATTTAATTTACATAATCATATATACATAATATTATTTGCATAATAGAGTTTACTGATTATGTTGTTCATTTGCATAAAATTTATCATTCTGATTTGATGAATCTAACCAAAGACTTGACGGCGCAAAAAACGGGTAATATAATGCAGACGTACCAAGCGGTACAATGCATTATCCATGGAGGAAACCATGCAGCACTTCAATGTTACAGGCATGAGCTGCGCCGCGTGCAGCGCGCGGGTGGAAAAAGCGGTGTCGGCAGTGCCGGGCGTGACGGAATGCGCCGTCAGCCTGCTTACTAATTCAATGTCCGTTGACGGCGCAGTGGACGCGTCCGCCGTAATTTCCGCGGTAGAAGCGGCGGGCTACGGCGCGTCCGTTCAGGGCGCGGCAACTCCGGCGCAGTCGCGCGCGAACGCCGAGGATGCGCTGGCCGACAAGGCCACGCCCGCGCTCAAAAAGAGGCTCATCGCCTCGCTCGTGTTTCTGCTGGCGCTGATGTACGTCTCGATGGGGCACATGATGTTCGGCTGGCCGCTGCCGGAGCCGATTGCGCACAGTCATGCCGCGATGGGGCTGACAGAGCTGCTGCTCACGGTCATTGTCATGGTCATCAACCAGAGATTCTTCATCAGCGGCTTCAAGGGACTCATTCACCGCGCGCCGAATATGGACACGCTCGTTGCCCTCGGCTCCGGCGCGGCTTTCATTTACAGCGTCTATGCGCTCTATCAGCTCTGCCTCGGCGGCGGTATGGAGTGGATGGATGAGCTGTACTTCGAGTCTGCCGCCATGATACTCACGCTCATCACTGTCGGCAAGCTTCTGGAGGCTCGCTCCAAGGGCAAGACGACCGACGCGCTCAAGGCGCTGATGTCCATCGCACCCAAGACCGCGCGCCTCGTGCGCAACGGCGAGGAGGTCGAAGTTCCGGTCGAGCAGGTGCAGCTCGGCGATGTGTTCGCCGTGCGCCCGGGCGACAGTATACCCGTTGACGGCGTCATTATCGAAGGCAGCAGCGCCGTGGACGAGTCGGCGCTGACCGGCGAAAGCATACCGGTCGATAAGACGGAAGGGGATCGCGTCTCCGCCGCGACGATAAATCAGGCGGGCTATATCCGCTGCCGCGCAACGCGCATCGGCGAGGATACGACGCTGTCGCAGATAATCCGCATGGTCAGCGATGCGGCGGCTACCAAGGCGCCGATAGCGAAGCTTGCGGATAAGGTGTCCGGCATATTCGTGCCGACGGTCATGTCCATCGCGCTCGTGACGCTGATAGTCTGGCTTGCCGTGGGGCAGACAGTCGGCTTCGCGCTCGGCCGCGCGATATCGGTGCTGGTCATAAGCTGCCCCTGCGCGCTCGGCCTTGCAACGCCGGTAGCAATAATGGTCGGCAGCGGGCTTGGCGCAAAGCACGGCGTCCTGTTCAAGACCGCCGCCGCGCTTGAAGCCGCGGGGCGCACCGAGATAGTCGCGCTCGACAAGACCGGCACCATCACTGAGGGCAAGCCTCGCGTGACGGAGCTGCTTCCGGCAGACGGCGTGACCGAGAGCGAGCTGCTCACGCTCGCCGCCGCGCTGGAGAGCCACAGCGAACACCCGCTGGCCACCGCCGTGATGGAACGCGCGAAGGAAGAGAGCATAGCACCGCAGGAGGTCGCGGATTTCACCGCGCTTCCCGGCAACGGCCTGCGCTGCACGCTGAACGGCGTGGAGCTTATCGGCGGCAGCCTTGCATATATCTCCGGACTGGTCACGGTTCCGGACGGGCTGAAGATTCAGGCCACCGAGCTTTCGGAGCGCGGCCGCACACCGCTGCTGTTCGCGCGGGACGGTAAGCTCCTCGGTATCATCGCCGTCGCGGACGCGATAAAGCCCGACAGCGCCGAGGCGGTCAGACAGCTCAAGAATATGGGCGTGCAGGTAGTCATGCTCACCGGCGACAACCGCCGCACCGCCGCCGCTATCGGCCGCGAGGCGGGTGTTGACGAGGTCATGGCGGAGCTGCTGCCCGGCGACAAGGAGAAGGCCGTGCGCGGGCTTGCAGCTCGCGGCAAGGTCGCCATGGTCGGCGACGGTATAAACGACGCCCCCGCGCTGACCCGCGCGGACATCGGCATCGCGATCGGCGCGGGCGCAGATATAGCGCTGGAGGCGGCGGACATCGTGCTGATGCACAGCGCGCTGTCGGACGTTCCGGCGGCGATACGCCTTGGCCGCGCGACGCTGCGGAATATAAAGGAGAACCTGTTCTGGGCGTTCTTCTATAACTGCATCGGCATCCCGCTTGCGGCGGGCGTGTTCATCTCGGCGCTGGGCTGGAAGCTCAACCCGATGTTCGGCGCGGCGGCGATGAGCCTGAGCAGCTTCTGCGTTGTCACGAACGCGCTGCGGCTGAATTTCTTTGATATGTACAGCAGCAAGCATGACGTAAAAAAACGGCACAAAGCCGTAAAACAGGAGGAAAAAGCAATGACTAAGACCCTGAAGATCGAAGGTATGATGTGCGGCCACTGCGAGGCACGCGTCAAGAAGACGCTTGAGGCTATAGACGGCGTCGAGAGCGCCGAGGTCAGCCACGTCAGCGGCACCGCCGTTGTAACGCTGAGCAAGGACGTAGCGGACGATGTGATGAAGTCCGCCGTCGAGGCGCAGGACTACAAGGTTCTCGGCATCGAGTAAAAAACAGGCAATAATAAAACCGGACAGCGCCGCTGTCCGGTTTTGTTTTATTTATTTTTCGTGACTGCCGTGTTTCTTTTCCCAGCGGCGGCGCTGGCGGACGCGGATGGCCTCCTGCGTGTTCTCCACGAGCTTCGGCACGACATCGTCCTCAAGCTTTTCCTTGCCGCGGGCAAGCATCCTTATCAGGAGCACGAGCGCCGTTATTATCGGGAGTGCCGCGCAGACAACTGCAACAAGCGTCAGCAGTGCGCACCAGTCCTCAACGCTGCGCGCCGCGTTCTCCCAGTAGGGATATATAACGCCCATGGTCTGCATCGAGCGGCTGCCGAACTGCTTTGCAAGCTTGAGCATACGCCCAAACTCGAAGCGGCGGCTGTTCTCGACTATCTCGCCGCGCCCGATGGGGAACGACTTCTTCGCCACACCCAGCGCGAAATCCTTGACGGGGTTTGCCATAACAAGCTCATAGCAGGTTATTCCGGCGTCCTCGACGAGCTGCGAATAGCCGTCGTACGACATGTACAGCCCGCGGCCGGAGGTGTATGCGGCGGTGCTGAACTGGTCCTGCTCGCGCTCGACCACGCCTGCGATCATGTATGGCACGCCGTTTATCTTCATGCTCAGTCCGGCGATGTCCGTGCCGCCGTAGAGCAGCCAGGCCAGATCCTCATCCAGCAGGACGCGATCCTTCATCAGGTCACGCTGCGTGATGTAGCTGCCGCTGATGAGCCGTATCGGGTGAAAATCGAAGAATTCGCCGCCGACGGCGATGACCGCGGCCTCGCCCTTGCCGTTGTCGCTGCTGACGTTCACCTTGCCGGTGCAGCTCCACGCATCGACGAACAGCGTGCTGTCGTTGTCGATGTCGAGCGCCGCCTTGTGCAGCTCCTCGGTGAGCTTCGTGCGGAAGGCCGCAACCTTTTCAAGGCCTATCTTTTCATCCACGGGTATGAAGCAGCTTATCTGCGAAAACTCCATGTCGCTCTCGCCGCGCCAGCGGGAAGCCTCCTTCTGGCTGACGAGCGTATTCGACAAAATCGCGGTCGTGATGAGGCAGGCGGCCATTATTAGCAGCAGTGCGCCGTTGGTGATGGCGAATACTATTCTTTTTTTCTTCCTGTTTCCTCGTTTTTTCATGTGGACTCAGCCATTCTTACCTGATCGCCGCCTTTGACCGGCATGCTGCTGGTGGTGATGACATAGTCACCATAGGCAAAGTCTCCGGTGACGGCGGAATTCATATCGTCGGACGCGACAACCTCAACGGCGACGCGCTTTGCAAAGAAACGGTTGCCAAGGGGGGAGTTCTTTGCGGTGATGACCAGCACAAAGCTGCCGTTGTTATCCTGACGGATGGCGCTGTTCGGTACGACGTAGTCATAATTCGCGCTCTTGGAACCGACGGAAATGGTCAGCTCTGAGCCGGCGTTCACATCGCCGTCAAGATCAAAGGTCAGGAGCTTGTTGGTCTGCGGATTCTTGGGATCGGTCTTGATACTGTTGAGCGTTGCGACGATCTCGCTGCCCCAGTAGAAGTTGGAGACGGTGGCGCTGTCGCCCGGGCGCAGCTTGCGCGCCTGCTCATTGGTGACTGAGAAGCTGAGGGTGTAGCCCATGTCGGGCACTTCAATGGTCGCAAGGATCGTATCCTTGGGAACGGTCTGTCCGGCGGTGATCTCGATGGACTGCACGGTGCCGGAGACGTTGGAGGTTATCTGGTTCTCCTCGCCGCCGGAAAGCTCTTTTATCTTCTGCTTCTGCTTTTCGATCTGAGCGGAGAGACTCTCGAGGTCTATCGCGGCGAGCTGGGTCTGCTTGTTGTCGGCTATCTTCTTCTGCTCAAGACTGTGCTTGAGTTCGAACAGCTCGTCCTCGGCGGCGACGCGGGCCTGCTTTGCCTCGTCATACTTGGTGGCGTACTCGCCGGCGGCAGAACGGAGCGCGTCAAGCTGAGCGTTGAGGGAATCGAGCTGAGCCTGAATGGAGGAGAGAGCGATGCTGGTGTCGGAATTCGGCAGCTCGTCAAGCGCCTTCTTCGCGTCCGCCAACTCCTTCACGGCCGCGTCGTACTCCTCTGTGCCGGGAGTCGCGGCGGCGAGAGCGGCTTCGGCGTCCGCAACACGCTGCTCTGCGGCCTCGCGTTCTGCCTGCGCGCGCTCTGCAAGCTCGTCATAGGTTTTCTGTGCGTTCGCTATCTTCTGCTCCAGCACGGCGACCTGCTCCTGATAGCCTGCGCCCTGCTGATCCTCAAGCGCCTTGTTGAGCACATCCAGCGCATCCTTCTCCGCCTTAACAGCCGCATCATATTTCTCCTGAGCGGAGGCAATCTTGCGCTCTTCGACGGTGTAATCAAAGGTGGGCATATTTATGGCGGACTTGCGGTAGCTGATCTCAAGATCGCGTAGCGCATCGGTCGCGGCCTCAAGCTCGTCACTGTCGCCCTGACCGAGGATGAACAGCACGTCACCCTGATTGACCTCCTGCCCGGTCTTGACCGCGACGGCGCGGATCTCACGGGTCTGGTCGGCCTTGACCTGATAGCTGCCGTTTGCGACGACGGTACCGGTGCCGCGGACGCGGGCGGTGATACTGCCGCTGGTGACGGACTGCGTTGCGACCTCGGGCAGCGTCCTGTTCATGATGGTGTTGGAGAAAAAGGTCAGCACCAGCAGGACGGCGAGGAAGATGATGGCGGCGTTTTTTACCCAGCCTCTGTTGATTTCTTTATGTTCCATGGGGATGTAGCTCCTTCTTAATACTTATCCTTTGACACTGCCGGAATTGGCGATGCCTTCTACCAGATATTCCTCGCCGTGCAGGAACAGCAGCAGCGACGGGATCATATAAACGGTTGCCATGGCGAAAGCCAAACCGATCTCGCCGGTGTTTATCGACGAGAGGAACACCGAAAGCGGCTGGGCGTCCGCGTCCTGCAAAAGGATCAGCGGCTGCTCGACCATGTTCCAGTAGTCGATGAACACGAGTATCGCAATAGAGTAGAGCGCCGAGCGGCACTGCGGCAGGCATATTCGCGTGAATATCTGCCATTCGCCCGCGCCGTCGACCTTGGCGGCCTCGATGAGCGAATACGGTATGCGGCGCATGAACTTCGTCAGCAGGAACACCGAGAACGGCGCGAACACGCCGGGCAGGATTATTGCCCAGCTCGTGTTGAGGATGCCGAGCCATTTGCTGACGAGGTAGTTCGGAACCAGCGTTACCTGATAGGGCATCAGCATCAGAATGACATAGAAGAAGAAAATGCCGCTTCTGATCTTGCCGCGCCATCGCGTGAAGCTGTATGCCGCAACGGAGGCGATGGCCACCTGAAATATGACGATCGGCACGACCAGCAGCACACTGTTCCAGAATTTCAGCAGGTACTCCGGCGACTTGATAAGGCCGTTTATATACTGCGAAAGCGTGACCTTATCGGGAATGAACTTGAGGTTTACGGTCTTGGAGACGTAGCCGCCGGTGGTCGTGGAGAATATCATGCCGTAGTTTGCGTTTATCTCTTCCTCCGACATGAAGGAGTTTGTAATTGTCAGAACCGTCGGCAGCAGGAAGGCGATGGCGAATATTGCGCACAGCACAAACATTGCGCCGCGGCCGAAATAATGCTTTTTCTTCATCCCTCCACGTCCTTTCCGAACCAGTCCTCGGCAGCAAAGAGCAGCGCGATGAGAACGACCATGACAATGGCCATGACGACCGCCGCCGCGGAAAGCTTCTGATAATCAAGGGATTGGAAGGTATTGTTCATGAAGTGCTGAAGCATGTACAGCGAGCTGTACGGGTAAGCGCCCGTCAGCAGATAGACCTCGCGGAAAACCTTGAAAGAGTTTATCAGCGAGAGTATCGTGACGAAGAGCACGGTGGGGGACAGATAGCGGAGCTTGATGGCGAAGAACTTGTACCACTCGGAGGCGCCTTCAACGTCGGCCACCTCAAGCAACTCCTTCGGGATATTGGCAAGTCCGGCCATGAACAGTATCATAAAGTAGCCGAGGTTTTTCCACAGGAACAGGATGATGACGACCAGCATCGCATAATCGGTCTGGAGCCAGTCGATCTTATCCGCGCCGAAGAGCATGATGAACTCGTTCACGGTGCCGTTATAGTTGAAGAGCACCTGCCAGATCAGGACGACCGAGGCCACGGGAACCATCATCGGGCTGAGGAAAAACGTACGGAACTGAGATTTCAAAGGGATGCGGCACTCAAGCATGAGTGCGAGCGCCATCGAGAGGATGACCGCCAGCGGCACCGCGAGGAACGAAAAGGTCAGGGTGTTTTTCGCGGCGGTGAGGAATGCGGAGTTATGGAACAGCTTCACGAAGTTGTCGAGAAACACAAAATTGCGCGAGCCGACTCCGTCGATGACCGAATAGTACACAACGACGAAGAACGGTATAATAAAGAACACGCCCACGCCCAGAAGGCTTGGCGAGAGGAAGCACATGCTTTTCAGGAAGTCCTTCGCCTTGTCATTAAATTTTAGCGAGCGTTTTTTCATAGCTTATCTTCTTATCTTCCATCAGTTTGAGTTATAGTTTAGCTTATTATACTATATATAGAGAAATATTACAAGCCGCAGGCGCAAAATCGCAGCGGCTTTGTCATGGAAAAGCGGTCATTCTCCCCACTTCGCTTCGGAAGCGGGGAGAACATATTTGCGCGGGAATTACCGCTGCTCGTTGACGTAGATATTCGCCTTGTTCTGAATAAGTCTTGCGACTTCCTCGGCACTCTTCTGACCGGAGAAGAAGGCGGGGGTCTGCTCGTTGACGATATTATAGATGCTGGAGGAGTAGTCGGCTACCTTGGTGGTGGTAGTGATAAGCTCCCAGAGCTTGTCGGCCTGCTCCTGAGTTGTGGCGTATAGCTCTATCATGGTGTCGCCCCAGCCAAGCCCGCCACGGCTGACTTCGATCTTATTGCCGTTCTCGTCAAGGACGTAATTGCCGTTTTCGTCCTTCATATACTCGGGAGTCATGGCCTCCTTGAGCTTTGCATTATATGCATTGATGTTGCTCGGGAAGCCGTACTGTTCCTTCTGGAAGTCCTCGGTGAAGAAGGTGCGGATGAACTGCCATGCGGCGTCCTTGTTCTCGCAGCGGGCAGAGATGGCGTAGCCGGAGTTGGTGAAGTTCAGCATATTGCCGGTGCCGCTGGCGGTCGGGTAGCCGATATAGGTGACGCTGCCGCCGAAGATGGCGTCGTACATGGGCAGGTCGGTGAAGTCGGAGACGTAGGTGTTCAGAAGCATCTGCCTGCCCTGCGCAATGCGGGTGTAATCATCGTCACTGTCGGTGTATTCATAATTATCCCAGTTGAAGTCGTTCTGGAACTGCGAGGCAAACTTCAGCATGTCTATGAAGCTCTGACTCTCAAAATTGCACTGGCCGGTCGTCCAGTCTACGAGCGTGCCCATATCGAGAGCGAGGCAGGAGGAGAGTACGTCGGTAGAGGTGGTGGAGTAGCTGAAAATATCGCAGCCCTCCGGCATCTGTGCCAGAGCGTCCTGAAGCTGCTGATATGTCCAGCCCGGAGTGTCGCCCACGATGGAGCTTGCGCCGGCAACGCCCTGAATGTTGAAGTTGGAGACGGTGGAGTAGAGCTTGCCGTCAACCTCGAAGGCGGCGAGAACGTTCGGGATGAAGTCGGACTTGTTCAGATCGGGATCGGCGTCGAAGAAGCTGTCGAGATCGGCGATGAGTCCCTTGCCCGCGAGCTGGGAGACGGAGAAGCCGCTGAGGTCGAGAATGTCAGGCACGTTGCCGGCCATTATCTCGGTGGTGAGCTTGGTGAGACCGGCGGAGTAATCATCGTCGGTGTTGTACTCGGAGTAGTCGTTGACCTGAATACGGTACTGGTCGCTATTGCGGTTGAACTTGACTATAAGCTCCTGCGTGTCCCAGTTGAGTCCCTGAGTGCCGAGGGTGATGTAGGTCTTCTGCGGCAGGCTGCTGGAGGGAACCTTGCTGATGGTGATAAGCTCGCTGGTGCAGTTTTCGTATTTGCCGTCCCACTCGTTGGTGACGGCGACGATGCGGCCGTCGGACAGGACGTACTGGTTGGAGAGGTTGTTGGTGTTGACGTCGCAGTCGAGCCAGCTGAAGATCTTGGTCTCGGTCTCGGTGTCAAAGTTGTAGCCGTAGAAGCTCAGACCGTTGGTATAGTAGATGTCATAGTCGCCGTCGCCGGTTATCATGTTCTGGGTCCAGCCCTTGAGCTTCAGGGTCTTGCCGAGAGAGCGGGAAGCGATGTCGACAAGCTGTATGCCATAGCCGTCGTTGCCGTAGGCGAGGATGCCGACGTTACCGTCACGCAGCTTGATGAGGTTTTCGGGGTAGTTGTCGAGATCAATGTCGAAGTCGACGGAGCCGTCGGTGTTGAAGACGCGGATGAGCATGTCGCTGGTGACAACGACCTTGCCGTCGTCGGTGACGACCATGTTGTACGGGTAGAAGGAGTCGTCACCGTTGGAGCTGCTGCTGAGCTCGGTACAGCTCAGCTCAGCGCCGGTAGCGTCGAGATTGCGGAGATAGGAGTGCTGCTCGTACTGGTAGTAGTTCCAGTATTCGTCGCTGGACTCATCAAGACCTTCGGGAGCGTCGCTCCAAGAGAGGTACAGAGTCTCAAGAGACATCAGGCTGCCGTCAGCCATGAGGCAGAGCTGGGAAAGGCTGCTGGTAGAGGTCTGACCGTGACCCTCAAGCTTAACGGGGGCGTAGTTTTCAAGCTTGGTGCGGGTTCCGTCATAGCCGTTGAGGTACAGACGGTTCTCGTATATGTCGTACTGACCCTCGTACTCGGCGGGAGTGTCGTGCTCCATCTCACCGACCTTTTCGTTCTCAACGGTGTAAAAGCCGGTTTCGGTGAACAGGAAGGGGTTGAGGTAGGTATGTCCGTCGCCGTTATTCAGCTTGGAGAAGCTGGACGCATAGACATATTCCGGCGTCGGCGTGCTGTCGGGCTTGTCGTTGCCGCCGTTATTGCTGTTGTCCCCGCCGCTGCCGCAGGCGCAGAGGCTCAGTGCCAGTGCCGCAGCGAGCAGCAGAGAGATGATTTTTGCTGTCTTTTTCATTATGGTCCTCCTCGGAAATTCAATGGGATTTCTATCGAACGCACATAGGGATAAAAATCTATGGTCTCATTGTAGCATATAATGCGCGCTCTGTCTCTTAACTTTTCTTAAATGTTTGATTTTTCGTTGGTTTATATGAAATTATGTGTTATGATGCACTCAGTTAAAATGCATCGCGCCATACCGCAGCGCCTCCTCCCGCCGCGCTGCCGCCATTGTGAACCGCGATTGCATCGAACAGGCAAATTTTATGTATCGTTTTTGTATAGAGGAGAGATAAATATGGCTGCCAGTTCCAATATTCTAATAGTAGACGACGATCCGGATATCCGCCAGGTGCTGAAGATATTGCTGAGCGAGACATATACTGTTGCCGAGGCGAGCAGCGGCATGGAGGCCGTCGCGTATGTGAAGGAGCATCCGGAGCTTGACCTCGTGCTGCTGGATGTGATGATGCCGGGGATGGACGGCTTCCAGACCTGCGACGCGATACGCAAGGACTCCAACGTCCCCGTCCTGTTCCTCACCGCGAAGTCCGCCGAGAACGACCGCGTCAGCGCCTATTCCAGCGGCGGCGACGATTTCCTGTCCAAGCCCTTCTCCAGCGTGGAGCTGCTGGCCAAGGTCAGCTCGCTGATGCGCCGGTATAAGGAGTACCGCGGCAAGCCGGAAGAGGCGCTTGCGGTGGAGAACCTTGAGGTCGATTTCTCGACGCACAAGGTCACGAGCAGCGGCAAGCCCGTCGCCCTGACCGACACGGAGTACGCCATCCTCGCGTATCTGCTCCAGAACCGCGGCCGCACCGTGACTGCCGTGGAGCTGTACGAGGCCGTGTGGAACGAAAAGTACCTCGCCGGTTCCGGCAACACCGTGATGGTGCACGTCCTGAACCTGCGCCGTAAGATAGAAGAAAATTCGTCCAGTCCGAAGATAGTTCGCACGGTCTGGGGAAAGGGCTATCAAATTGACTGAGAAGCAACCTGAGCCGAGGAAAAGGCGCCTGCCGTCCTCGCTCAACGCGAAAATGCTTTATACGATCCTGCTGGGCTTCGCCTGCGCGCTGATCGTGATGGCGGTCGTGCGCGGGGTGGGGAACCTCATCGTCGACAAGGTCTATATGAGCAGCGATGCGATTTCTTCCCGCAAGGCTGAGGTGTATTCGCAGTTCAGCAGCTATGTAAGCTCACGCCGCATCAATGGTGACGACGCTTCCGCCGTCGCGCGCTGGGCGAAGGACCATGAATATGTCACCATTCTTATCTATAAAGGACGCAGCTTCTCCATGCGTGTACATGACGGAGAGGCTGTCAACGTCTCAAATATTGCCGGAGCGGAGCGAAGCCAGTATATTGCGCAGAGCCAGAGACTTTATCCGATGCGCTTTGCCGACGGACTGTATCAGATAGCGATAAGCGAGAACTCGCAGGTGCGCGAATACGCGCTGGCAAACGTTGTAGCGTGGGCGTCGGCCTGCCTGATATTCATTGCGGTCGTGCTGTGGTATGTGCAGCGGATGACGAAGCGCATAATAGTGCTGTCGAATGAGGCGGGGGAGATCGGCGAGGGCGATCTTGAGCACGATATAACCGTCAAGGGCAACGACGAGCTTTCGATGCTTGCGCATGAGGTGGACATGATGCGCAGCTCTGTCATTGAGAAAATGGGCAACGAGCGGCGTGCATGGCAGGCAAACTCCGAGCTGATAACCGCAATCTCGCACGATATCCGCACACCGATGACCTCGATGCTGGGTTATCTCAGCCTGCTTGACGAGAACGGCATCAGCGACGAGGAACAGGCGAAGCAGTTTATCTCCGCGGCCTACGGCAAGGCCATGGAGCTGAAGGATCTCACGGACGAACTGTTCAAGTATTTCCTTGTTTTCGGCCGCGCCGACCTTGAGATGAACATGGAGGAGTTTGACGCGAGGATGCTGCTCGACCAGTTCATGCTCGAGCTGCAGTTCGACCTGCAGGACGACGGGTTCAACGTGTCGCGCATCGACTTCATCGGCGACTGCCGCGTCTCGGCGGATACGATGTATCTCAAGCGCGTGTTCGATAATCTGCTGTCGAACCTGCGCAAGTATGCGGACAAGTCGCGGCCGGTGATGATCCTCTCCGCGCTGGAAAACGGCTGGCTGAGCGTCTGTGTGTCGAACTACGTGGTGCGCTCGATGAACCGCGTCGAGAGCACGAAGATAGGCATCCGCACCTGCGAGAAGATAATGACGCATATGGGCGGCAGCTTCGAGATACGCTCCGACGAGGAACACTTCGCCGCAGAGCTGAAGCTCCCGGCGATCGAAAATGATGTGCTGCCAGCAGGAAAGTAAACGTCTTTAACTTGCTTACAAAAATATAGATCGACGCCGGGGCATGTGCCCCGGCGTCGGTTATTCTTCATCTTCAAGCCCAGCAAAGAATTCGTCATACGAGCAGGAATAGATTTTCCTCAGCTCCACTATAACGCTTGCCCGGATATTCAGTTCGCCGGACTCATATTTTGCGTAGGTCGTCCGTCCGATATCGCAGCCGCGGCGCTGAAGCTCCGCGCACAGCTTTTCCTGCGACAGTCCGCTGCCCGCCCGAAGTCTGCGCAGATTATCGCCCATGTTCCGGTCACGCCTGATTTTTTGCTCCATGTTCTTCTCCGCCTGCATAATTTTTGACCAGTATCAGTTGCAAGCAGTCAAATTTTATGCTAAGCTGAGAGAAAATATTGACCGTTATACTGGTCGATATTTGCAGTGGAGGTATAAAAGTGGCCGATTATAAGAAAATGTACGCCGTATTATGCGGAACCGTAGACGATGTCATCGACGAATTGGAAACCATACCTTTGGCGTTGCCGGCGGCAACGAGCCTGCGAAATGCATTGCTGCAAACCGAAGAGATATATATTGATACCTGCATGTACTCTGAACCGAAATACGGCACCAATATAGTCGAACTGAAAACAGATACAAACGCTGAAGAAGATTAGCCGAACTGTGTTGCCATTTGCTATCCCGTTGCTATGGGAGCAGTGTGGGAAAAGTGTGTTCGTAGGGGACGGCCTCTGTGCCGTCCCGATTTCTATACGCTGCAGTGTCTTTTACCTAATGACAATAGACCGAGACTGGCGACCCCTCAGTCGGCTGCGCCGACAGCTCCCCTAAGAGAGGCGCCAAGGGCGCGCCCCCCTAATTTTCCCCCTTATCCATCGCGACCTCGGCGATGTACAGAATCAGCTCCTCCGGAGTCGGAAGCTCGCCCTCGCGGGGGACGCTCTGCCAGAACCGCTGCACATCGGCGTCCGTGCTGGCAAGGCCGTTCACCATTGCGATCTGTATGTTCCTCCTGACGGACTCAACGCTCTCGCCGCTGTCCGCGGCAATTTTTCTTATCGCGTCCTCTGCAATTTTCATTTTCAGTTTATCCATAACTTCACCTCACGGAACTATATTACATCTAAATTTACTTGAAGTAAATAAATATTTAGTTTAGCTCAATTATATTTCTGCCTGATTGTTGGTAGCATATCCGCATGGAGGTATAGATATGCATACCAGATTTGCGGATAAGTATATAACCATGGGTTTGAAGATAGCGTACTACCGGAAAAAGGCAGGGCTTACGCAGGAGCTGCTCGCGGAGAAGATCGGCCGCAGCGTGAACTTCATCGCTCAGGTGGAGGGGACGGGCACGGTGCGCGGCGTATCGCTGGAGACGCTGTTCAGCATTGCCGAGGTGCTCGGCATCCCTGCCTCCAAGCTGCTTGAGAACGATTGACCACTTGAAAAAATCACCGTTGAGATTTATAATCTTGACGGTGATTTTTATGTCGAAAAATACTGAAATACATACTCTGAATCTTGCGGGAGCGGATGAGCTTAATATAGTGAAAACCTTTGAATGCGGGCAGTGCTTCCGCTGGAACGCGGACGAAAACGGCATCTACACCGGCGTCGCCTTCGGGTATCCGGCGCGGGTATGGACGGAGAACGGCAGGGTGTACCTGCGCTCCGCCGCGCCCGATGAGCTGTGGCGCGAATATTTTGACCTCGACCGTGACTACGCCGCGGCCACGCGCAGCTTCGACGGCGGTGAATATCTGGCGCAGTGCGTCGAGTTCGGGCGCGGGATACGCATCCTGCGGCAGGACAGATGGGAGGCGCTGTGCTCGTTCATCATCTCCCAGTGCAACAACATCACGCGCATCAAGGGCATCGTTGAGCGCCTGTGCGCCATGTTCGGGGACGAGCTGGAATTCGAGGGGGAGCGTTTTTATTCTTTCCCGCCGGCGGAGCGGCTGGCCGGATTACAGGCGGCAGACCTTGCCCCGCTGCGCTGCGGCTACCGCGCGCCGTATATCATAGACGCTGCGGCCGCGGTTGCGTCCGGCGCGCTGGAGCTTGACAGGCTCGCGGCGGAGGACGGCACGGCGGCGAAGAAGGAGCTTCTGAAGCTCAACGGCGTCGGCGAGAAGGTCGCAAACTGCGTCGTGTTGTTCGGGCTGTATCATATGGAGGCATTCCCGATAGACGTGTGGATACGCCGCGCACTGAAGGAGCATTTCCCGCCGGATTTCGATCCCGCCTCGCTCGGCGACTGCGCGGGGCTGGCTCAGCAATATATATTTTATTATGCGCGCAGCCACGGAAATGAATAAGCGGCAGCTTAAAATAATATATTACATAAATTTACATTGACTTTCCCGCAGAATCTGATATAATTGCTAAAATTTTAAAGAAATGGGGTCTTTTCATATGGAGCAGAACAGTGTATATGCGCGCCGCTTTACCGGCGAGGGCCTGACCTTTGACGATGTGCTGCTGGTTCCCGCAGAGAGCGACGTGCTCCCCGCAGACGTCGATCTTTCCACCAAGCTCACGAACAGGATCAAGCTCAACGTGCCGGTTATGAGCGCCGCGATGGATACGGTCACGGAATACAGAATGGCGATAGCCATTGCCCGCGAAGGCGGCATCGGCGTCATTCATAAGAATATGAGCATCGAGCGTCAGGCTGAGCAGGTCGATCTCGTCAAGCGCAGCGAAAACGGCGTCATCACGAACCCGTTCTTCCTCAACTCCGGCCACACGCTGGGCGACGCGGACGCGCTGATGGGCAAGTTCCGCATTTCCGGCGTACCCATCGTTGACGACGACGGCAAGCTCATCGGCATCATCACCAACCGTGACATGAAATTCGAGACCGATATGAGCCGCCACATCGACGAGGTCATGACCAGCAAGAACCTCATAACCGGCCTTGTCGGCACGACTCTGGACGAGGCGAAGGCCATCCTCCAGAAAAACCGTATTGAAAAGCTCCCGATAGTCGATGAGGACTATAAGCTCCGTGGCCTCATCACCATAAAGGATATCGAGAAGGTAATGAAGTATCCCAACTCCGCGAAGGACTCCGCGGGTCGTCTGCTTTGCGCCGCCGCCATCGGCGTCACGAACGACGTTCTCGACCGCGCGGGCGCTCTTATCGACGCGGGCGCGGATGTGCTCGTGCTCGACAGCGCGCACGGCCATTCTGCGAACATCATGCGCGTTGTCAGACTCGTCAAGGAGAAGTACCCCGACATCCAGCTCGTTGCCGGCAACGTTGCAACTCCCGAGGCGACGGAAGCGCTCATCAAGGCGGGCGCGGACTGCGTCAAGGTCGGCATAGGCCCCGGCTCCATCTGCACCACCCGCGTTGTGGCCGGCATCGGCGTGCCGCAGATCAGCGCGATACTTGAGTGCGGCGAGCGCGCGGACAAGTTCGGCGTTCCCATCATTGCCGACGGCGGCATCAAGTACTCCGGCGACATCGTCAAGGCCATCGCCGCGGGCGGCAGCGTCGTGATGATGGGCAGCATGCTCGCAGGCTGCGAGGAAGCGCCGGGCGAGACCGAGGTATATCAGGGACGTCAGTTCAAGGTCTACCGCGGCATGGGCAGCCTCGGCGCCATGCAGTGCGGCAGCAAGGACCGTTACTTCCAGCAGAACAACAAGAAGCTCGTTCCCGAAGGCGTCGAAGGCCGCGTGCCTTACCGGGGACCCGTGAGCGACACCATATATCAGATGATGGGCGGCCTGCGCTCCGGCATGGGCTACACCGGCTCGCACAATATCGAGGAGCTGCGCACGAACAGCAAGTTCGTCCGCATCACCAGCGCGGGTCTCAAGGAGAGCCACCCGCACGATATCTACATCACCAAGGAAGCCCCGAACTACACCATGAATCCGTGAGAAACCATTGTCTGCGAGGTCAGAAGATCCCGCAGACAATTTTCTCGTATACGACGGGAACTTTCTGCGAAAACTTCCGTCATACAGGTATAATCCCGAAAGGAGAAATGAAAAATGAAAAAAATGATCATTGCTCTGATATGCGGAGCCATGGCGCTTTCCTTTGCCGCCTGCGGATCGAAAAGCTATACCGCCAGCGAGTACAGCGACAGCGAAGTCAACGATAAGGTACAGATGTACATCCCACAGAAGACCGTGACGGATGAGACGGACGAATTCACCGTCGTGCTCGAGAACACCACCGATCAGGACTATAACTACGATGCCGGTCAGCGGCTCGAAGTGTGGAAGAACTCCAAGTGGTGCGTGGTCGAGGACAAGATAAACTTTACCACCATGCAGCTGTTCACCCTGCCCGCAGGGGGCAGCGATGAGCTGACCTTCAACGTCGCAGACCATTACGGCACGCTCTCCGAAGGGCGCTACCGCGTAGTGATGATATTCACCGACCATGACGGCAATCAGACCCTCGCCGCCGCCGAGTTCGGCATCGGAAGAGTCAATACGAAGTAAATAGCAATAACCCCTTATCCGTCGGATAAGGGGTTATGATTTATTTTCTCTCTGGCACTATTTCGAGCCAGTAGCCGTCGGGGTCTTCGATGAAATAAATGCCCATCGAGGGGTTCTCAAAGCAGATGCAGCCCATCGCCTCGTGCTTCGCGTGCGCGGCGGCGTAGTCGTCCGTGCGGAATGCGAGATGAAATTCACATTCGCCGAGATCGTATTTCTGCGGATGATCCTTCAGCCATGTCAGCTCAAGCTCGAAGCTGCCGGTCGGGTCCTGCATGTATACGATCGTGAAATCCTCCGAGGTCTTGCGGCGGCTCTCGTGCAGGCCGAGCGCCTGCTCGTAGAACTCCATCGAGCGCGCGAGGTCGGAAACGTTGTAATTTTCGTGGATCATTCTGAAATTCATGTCTGTACCTCCGATTATAATTCTTTGACATGTGCATGCCCGCGGTTTATAATTACCGCGGTGATGAATATGAAAAACACGAGTCTTTGCTATATAGAACGCGGCGGGCAGTATCTCATGCTGCACCGCGTAAAGAAAGAGCACGACGAAAACGAGGGTAAGTGGATCGGCGTCGGCGGCAAATTCGAGCAGGGAGAAAGCCCAGAGGAATGTATGCAGCGCGAGATGCTCGAGGAGACGGGGCTGACCGCCGTCTCATGGCGCTACCGCGGCATCGTGACCTTCGTGTCCGACGAATGGGGCACGGAGTACATGCACCTGTTCACCGTGAGCGATTTCACCGGAACGATGCGGCCTGACTGCGACGAGGGCGAGCTGCGCTGGATCGACAAGGAGAAGATCGGCGCGCTTCCGCTGTGGGAGGGCGACAAAATATTTCTCCGGCTGCTCGCCGAGGAGGAGCCGTTTTTCTCGCTCAAGCTTTGCTATCGGGGCGATATGCTCGTCTCAGCCAAGCTCAACGGGCGCGCCGTATGACAGGCGGAAGCACTCCTCATCGCCCGCGCAGCCCTGAAATATCCGCGCGCCGTCAACATCCTGCCAGTATACGCGGACGCTCTCTTCGGGCATGATCTCTCTGTGATACAGAATACTCAGGCTGAAGCCGTCGCGCTTCGGCAGATACTCCGACAACGCCGCGAGATACGCGGCGTTATTCATATGCCCGTTGCGGTCGATGTGCTTTGCCGCCGGCGTGAAGTCGAAATACAGCTTGTGTTCCGGCGCGGGGATGTTGTCCATGCGCAGGCTCTGGCGCTCCATCTCGCCTGAAAGCGGCTGCTCCGTCAAAGGCACCATGCTCCGCGACGAGATTTCAATGATTGCCCATACGCTGCGCGCTGTGCCTATCTGCTCGCCGCCGCTCCACAGCTCAAAGCGGCGCGGATACAGCCCCAGCCGCCCCTTCCCGGGCGCGGTGACTACCTTTATCTGATCTCCGGCTGAGGGAGCGCGGCGCATATCCAGCCGCTGCCACAGCAGCACCCAAGCATGCCCTTCGGCAAACAGTGCGTCCATGCCGCCGCCGCGGCGGTTCGCGTCGTCTCCGGCGGTATCCTGAAGGCAGCGGAAAAGCTCCGCTGCGTCTGCGGTCTCCAATGTGAATTCACGGGTATAAGCGTCCATGCGAGTCCTCCAAAAGGGGGTATGATTTATGTGTATTTTATTGCAGCTTTTTGCTCTTGTCAATGCAGCGGCGGCGTGTTAAAATATTTTGTCTTAATTTGATGTTTACGGGAGGTAACACAGTGAGCAGAATAAAAGATATAGCTCTTGCGTCTTCGGGTGAGATGAAAATCAAATGGGTGGAGCGAAACATGCCCGTTCTGCGCGGCATCGGCGAGGATTTCCGCCGCACAAAGCCGTTCGCGGGGCTGCGAGTCGCTCTGTCGGTGCATCTCGAGGCGAAAACCGCTTACCTCTGCCGCGTCATGGAAATGGGTGGAGCAGAGATGTATGTTACCGGCTCGAATCCTCTCTCCACGCAGGACGATGTCGCCGCCGCTCTCGCCGCGGGCGGGATGCAGGTGTTTGCGCGCTACGGCTGCGATATGGAGGAATACGAAAGCTGCCTGTGCTCGGTGCTTGAAGCCGCGCCCAATATTATTATTGATGACGGCGGCGACCTGGTCCACCTCATGCACACGAAGTATACCAACCTCATCCCTGAGGTCATCGGCGGCTGCGAGGAGACAACGACCGGTATCCACCGCCTGAAGGCAATGGATCGCGCGGGCGAGCTGCGCTTCCCGATGGTCATGGTCAACGAAGCCGACTGCAAGCACATGTTCGACAACCGCTACGGCACGGGTCAGAGCGTCTGGGACGGCATCATGCGCACGACGAACCTCATCGTCGCGGGCAAATACGTCGTCGTCTCCGGCTACGGCTGGTGCGGCAAGGGCGTCAGCCTGCGCGCCAAGGGACTCGGCGCAAAGGTCATCGTCACCGAGACAGACCCCGTCCGCGCGCTTGAAGCGGTCATGGACGGCTACGAGGTCATGCCGATGCGCGAGGCCGCGAAGATAGGCGACATGTTCGTCACCGTCACCGGCTGCAGCGGCATCATCACGACCGAGCACTTCGAGACGATGAAGGACGGAGCCATACTCACAAACGCCGGGCATTTTGACGTTGAGGTCGATATGGCGGGGCTTGAGAAGCTGGCCGTAGAGAAGTACGATGCGAGACACAACATACAGGGCTATGTTCTCCCGAACGGAAAGACCCTGTTCACGATAGCGGAGGGCCGCCTTGTAAACCTTGCGGCGGGCGACGGCCATCCGGCCGAGATAATGGACATGAGCTTTGCGATACAGGCGCTCAGCGCCGAGTATCTTGCCGCAAACCGCGGCAGCCTGAAGCCCGGCGTCGTCCCCGTCCCTCGTGAGCTGGACGAGGCTGTCGCGCGGCGCAAGCTCAGCTCCATGGGCGTGGAGATCGACAGCCTCAGCCGTGAGCAGGCGGATTACCTCGGCGTGGAGGTCTGACGCGCACCGGGAAACCGCTGACACGCGCCTATTATCAATTTACAGGAGGTGAGTCCATTGGAGAATAACGAAGAACAGCAGGCCACTATGGACTTTGAGGCCATCCACGAGCGGCAGAACGAAGAGCTGACCGAGCTTCTTGACCGGCGCGATATGAAGCGTCTCCAGCAGCGGCTGGAGGATATGCAGGAGTTTGACGTTGCGGAGTTCCTTTCGGAGATCGGAGACAACCGCATGCCAATGGTATTCAGACTCCTGTCAAAGGAAACGGCGGCGGAGGTTTTCGCAAATTTTGACGCTCCCGAGCAGGAGCAGGTGATAAACTCCATCACGGACTCGGAGCTCTCCGGAATACTGGAAGAGCTGTACGTTGACGACGCCGTCGACATGATGGAGGAGCTTCCCGCAAACGTCGTAAAGCGCGTCATGCGCACCGCGACGCCGGAGACGAGAAAGCTCATAAATCAGTATCTGCATTATCCGGAAAATTCCGCGGGCAGCATAATGACCGCGGAATTCATTGACCTGAAGAAATATATGAGCGTGCGCGAGTCCATCGCGCGCATCCGCCGTATCGGCGAGGACAAGGAGACAATATACATCTGCTTCGTCACCTCTGCCGACCGGAAGCTTGAAGGCATCGTCACCGTAAAGGATCTGCTTCTCGCCGAGGACGACACGGTCATCGAGAACCTGATGGACACGAACGTCATCTTTGCCACGACCACCGAGGACCAGGAGAGCGTTGCGGAAAAGATATCCGACTACGACCTTATGGCGATACCTGTGGTCGACCTTGAGGGCCGGCTCGTCGGCATAGTCACCGTTGACGACGTCATCGACGTCATGGAAGAAGAGACGACGGAAGACTTCGAGATCATGGCCGGTATGACGCCGTCCGACAAGCCGTATTCCAGAACCGGCACGCTTGAGATGTGGAAAAACCGCATACCGTGGCTGATGTTCCTGATGCTGTCGGCGACCTTTACGAGCATGATACTCACGAAGTTTGAGGATATGCTCGCCGTGCAGGCGGGGCTTGTCGCCTTCATCCCGATGCTGATGGGCACCGGCGGCAACTCCGGCGCGCAGGCGTCCACCGCGGTAATACGCAGCCTGTCCCTCGGCGATACGGAGCCGAAGGACGCGTTCCGCGTTATGTGGAAGGAGTGGCGCGTCGCCGCCATCTGCGGGATCACGCTCGCGGCGGTGAACTTTGTGAAGATGCTGCTGCTTGACGGGATGCTGCTGCATAACGACAGCGTGACGATCGCCGTCGCGGCGACGGTCAGCGTCTCGATAGTGTTCATCGTAATGTTCGCAAAGGTCGTCGGCAGCATGCTGCCGATAATCGCGGAGAAGGTCGGGGTCGATCCGGCGGTCATGGCAAACCCGCTGATATCCACTGTGACGGACGCGGTGTCGCTGCTTATATATATAAACGTAGCAAGGCTGATATTGCATATATAATTATGATCCGAGGTATTTCCCAGTGGAGCAGATTCTTTTAGTCAAACTGTCAACGATTCTCATCATCATTGCCATCGGCTACGTCGGAGCACGGCGCGGCTATTTCTCAAAGGAATTTACCAAAACCGCAAGCTCGCTCACCATGAACGTAATGCTGACGGCTCTGGTGCTGGATTCCGTATTCAACGGCCTGCCGGACATAAGCGGGGCAGAGCTTGCCAGACTCCTGCTCATATCCACGGTGAGCATGGTCATAATGTACATAGTGGGATTCCTCTTCGCGCTGCCGTTCCGTAAGAACAAGAGTAGAGCGTCGATAATTGAGCTGCTGATCGCCGCGCCCAATACGATGTTCATCGCGGCTCCGATCGTGCGCGAGCTGTACGGTGGCACGGCGATGTTCTATCTTATCATAACCTGCATCCCTTTCAACGTCCTGCTCTACACCTACGGGGTGTGGCGCGTCGGGCATGGAGGGAACGTCAAGCTCAGTATGCGCGATATCATCACGCTGCCGCTCATCGCGTCTTTCGCGGCGCTCATAGTTGCGGTTTTCCGCGTCAAGGCGCCCGAGCTTATATGCGACCTGTGCTCCGTCGTCGGCGCGGCTACGGTGCCGATGTCGATGATAGTCATAGGCGCGTCGCTGGGGGCGGTGCGTATTCGGGATGCATTTGCAAATCCGCTGACGTATTTCGCATCCTTCGTGCGGCTCATCGTGTGCCCGATCGTCATATGGCTGGCGCTGCGTCCGTTCGTGACGGATACTGTGCTGCTGAACACAATGATCATGAACGCGGCCGTGCCAAGCGCGGTGGTCATTGCGGTGCTTGCAATACAGTATGACCGCGACCCCGAGCTTGCGGCCGAGGGTGTCCTCGTGTCGGTGCTGCTGTCGGTTGTGACGATACCGCTGATAAGCAGACTGCTGCTGTGACGCCGAGATACGGCGGATTATACTATTGACAAGCCGGTATAATCTGTTATAATAGATACGTTAAAATTAAATACCTTATCAAGAGAGGTGGAGGGAACGGCCCTGTG
>ERZ773139.421-NODE-421-length-58330-cov-5.093882_pt1 | contig 58330 bp, 44 predicted proteins | sample MGYA00580854_ERZ773139 | MGnify/ENA primary metagenome ERZ773139 (study PRJEB29015, sample SAMEA2737809) | human gut metagenome | biome: human gut; feature: human-associated habitat; material: faeces | place: China | collected 2012 ...
TTTCTGGTTCTCTCAAGTGGATATTCTCTTCCAGCCAAGGTTTTTTCCTCCTATATTTAGTGTCCTATGCACAACCGGACTCTGTTACAAATCCGGTCCGCTACATGAATCAAAAGCAAAGCTGTAAGCTTCTTACAGAAACTAGAATCTGTAATGTGCGAATGCCTTGTTTGCCTCTGCCATCTTGTGCATATCTTCTTTTCTCTTAACAGATGCGCCTGTGTTGTTAGCTGCATCCATGATCTCGTTAGCTAATCTCTCAGCCTGAGTTTTCTCTCCTCTGGCACGTGAGAATGCTGTTAACCAACGAAGGCCTAAAGCCTGACGACGATCAGGGCGAACCTCGATTGGTACCTGATATGTGGCACCACCGATACGTCTTGCTTTTACTTCGAGAGCTGGCATTACATTGTTCATAGCCTCTTCGAATACTTCAAGAGCTGGTCTTCCTGTCTTCTCTTCTACTGTAGCAAATGCTCCGTATACAATCTTCTGAGCTACGCCTTTCTTACCGTCTAACATAATGCTGTTAACAAGCTTTGTAACTACTTTGCTGTTGTACATTGGATCTGCTAATACGTCTCTTTTCTGAGTATGTCCTTTACGTGGCACGTTACTTCCCTCCTTAATCATGATATTTGTGGATTAATTCATCGGTACTCACATGTGTCTCTCTAATGTGTTCGTGCGGAATTGTATTCATAAAGTGAAATCCTGCATCTGCAGGTCTAATCCCAACACTAACCTACTTTAGTTCTGTTTGTGATACACAATGTTGCTAAATTATTTAGCAGCTTTTGGTCTCTTTGCGCCGTACTTAGAGCGGGCCTGTTTTCTGTTTGCAACACCTGCAGTATCTAATGTACCACGGATGATATGGTAACGTGTACCTGGTAAATCCTTAACACGGCCACCACGAATCAGAACAACGCTATGCTCCTGTAAGTTGTGTCCCTCACCAGGAATGTATGAAGTTACTTCGATTCCGTTTGAAAGACGAACTCTGGCGATCTTTCTAAGAGCTGAGTTAGGCTTCTTAGGAGTAGCTGTCTTAACAGCTGTACATACACCACGCTTCTGTGGAGAAGAAGTGTTGATTGGCTTCTTCTGGAGAGAGTTAAAGCTTCTCTGAAGAGCTGGTGCTGTAGACTTCTTTACAGATGTCTGACGTCCTTTTCTTACTAACTGGTTAAATGTTGGCATTATTTTCACCTCCTGTTTTATTTTAAGCAGTGCAATCTTATGCACGCTAAAATATTATACAAATCCTTGTCTGTTTTGTCAAGACCAATTTTGTTTTCAATATAATACAAGAAAGAAGTCCGGTTTCCCGGACTTCTTTGTTTTTAGTTTGTAACAGCTTCTGTAGCTTAAGTACAAACATCAGTAATTATTCTTCATCAGCTGATTCAGCATCTGTATCAATGACTCCGACTGCCTCTTCCTCTGCGAAATCCGCAAAATCATCATCATCAAAATCAAGTGTATCGTCATCGTTTACATCGCTGTCAAGCTTGATATTACGATAAATCTTCATACCTGTTCCTGCCGGGATGAGCTTACCGATGATTACGTTCTCCTTCATACCGATAAGCGGATCAACCTTTCCCTTGATCGCTGCCTCAGTAAGAACCTTTGTGGTCTCCTGGAATGAAGCTGCTGACAGGAATGAGTTGGTTGCAAGAGATGCCTTTGTGATTCCAAGTAATACCTGTGAGCCAACTGCAAGCTCCTTGCCCTCTTCCTCAAGCTTCTCGTTGAGCTCTAAGAAGTCAAGGGCATCAACCATGCTGCCCGGAAGTAAATCTGAATCTCCCGGCTCCTCTACGCGGATCTTCTGTAAGCACTGACGAACTATAACCTCGACATGCTTATCGTTAATCTCAACACCCTGTAAACGGTAAACACGCTGTACCTCGCGGAGCATGTAATCCTGAACCGCACGAACGCCCTTAATCTTGAGAATATCGTGTGGATTTACAGAACCCTCTGTAAGCTCGTCGCCGGCCTCAAGCTCCTGTCCGTCTACAACCTTGATACGTGAGCCGTAAGGAATGAGGTAAGCCTTTGTCTCGCCTGTCTCGTTGTTTGTAACGATAACCTCACGCTTCTTCTTTGTATCCTTGATTGTGGCAATTCCGCCGAACTCTGTGATAATAGCGAGTCCCTTAGGCTTACGTGCCTCGAAAATCTCCTCTACTCGAGGAAGACCCTGTGTGATATCTCCACCGGCAACACCACCTGTATGGAAGGTTCTCATGGTAAGCTGTGTACCAGGCTCACCGATTGACTGTGCTGCGATGATACCGATTGCTTCACCAACCTGTACTGCCTGACCTGTTGCAAGGTTTGAACCGTAACACTTAGCACATACTCCCATGTGTGAACGGCAGGTAAGCACTGTACGGATCTTAACCTGTGTGATTGGATTACCATTCTCGTCAACACCCTCTGCCATAACCTTTGCTGCACGCTTTGGTGTAATCATATGGTTGGCCTTAACGATTACATTGCCATCCTTATCGCAGATTGTATTGCAAGAGAAACGACCTGTAATTCTCTCCTGAAGGCTCTCGATTTCCTCTCGACCCTCCATGAATGCCTTTACAACCATTCCCGGAATCTCACGTCCTGTGCCTGCACAGCAGTCTGTCTCACGAACGATCATATGCTGTGAAACATCTACGAGACGTCTTGTAAGGTATCCTGAATCGGCTGTACGAAGCGCTGTATCTGAAAGTCCCTTACGAGCTCCATGTGCTGACATGAAGTACTCGAGTACGTCAAGACCCTCACGGAAACATGACTTGATAGGAAGCTCGATTGTACGACCTGTTGTATCAGCCATGAGTCCTCGCATACCTGCAAGCTGTTTGATCTGCTTATCAGATCCACGGGCTCCGGAATCTGCCATCATGAAGATGTTGTTGTACTTATCAAGACCTGTAAGAAGTGCCTTTGTAAGGGCATCATCTGTATCCTTCCATGTCTCGATAACCTCTTTGTAACGCTCCTCATCAGTGATAAGTCCACGCTTGTACTGTCTTGTAATCTTATCTACAGTGTCCTGTGCATCAGCGATCATCTGTGGCTTCTGTGGTGGCACTGTCATATCTGAAATTGAAACTGTCATGGCAGCCTGGGTTGAATACTTGTATCCCATAGCCTTGACATTATCAAGAACCTCTGCTGTTGTTGTAGCTCCGTGTGTGTTGATAACCTTCTCAAGGATCTGCTTGATCTGTTTCTTACCAACGTGGAACTCAACCTCAAACTTGAGTGCATTCTCAGCCTTTGATCTGTCTATAAAACCAAGATCCTGTGGAATGTTCTCATTGAATATCAAAAGACCTACTGTTGTCTCTGTAAAACCTGAAACCTCTGTGCCGTCAGGAAGCTTTACTGTACGGTGTACAAAGATATTCTGGTGAAGAGTAATCTCCTTGTTCTCGTAAGCGAGCATTGCAAGATTAACACTTCCATAGTAACGGCCGAGAAGATCTATCGGTCTGCAAAGCACACGACGATTTCCGTCTGTGACATCCTCAAACCAGATGAGGTCATATAAGCCAAGCTCAGCCTTTCCTGTATTTTCATCAGGAGTTGTGAGCTTTCTAAGCTCATCAACATCATTGTATACAGTGTCTGATGACACCTGTGCAACCATCTTTGGATCATCCTTGTAATCAGCGAGCTTTCTCATTGTGAGGTAGTAAACTCCAAGGATCATATCCTGTGAAGGAACGGCTACAAGTCCACCATCAGAAGGCTTAAGCAGGTTGTTAGGTGACAGAAGCATGAATCTGCACTCAGCCTGTGCCTCAGCAGTCAGTGGAAGATGTACAGCCATCTGGTCTCCATCGAAGTCGGCGTTGAACGCTGTACATACGAGTGGATGAAGCTTGATTGCCTTACCCTCTACAAGGATTGGCTCGAAAGCCTGGATTCCAAGTCTGTGGAGTGTAGGAGCTCGGTTAAGCATAACCGGATGCTCTTTGATGACGTCCTCAAGGACATCCCATACCTCCGGCTGAAGTCTCTCAACCATCTTCTTTGCACTCTTTATGTTGTGTGCGGTTCCGTTAGCGGCAAGCTCCTTCATAACGAATGGCTTGAAAAGCTCGATAGCCATCTCTTTTGGAAGACCACACTGATAAATCTTTAATTCTGGTCCTACTACGATTACGGAACGTCCTGAGTAGTCAACACGCTTACCAAGAAGGTTCTGACGGAAACGTCCCTGTTTACCCTTTAACATATCGGAAAGGGATTTTAATGCTCTGTTTCCAGGACCAGTTACTGGACGTCCACGACGGCCATTATCGATTAACGCATCAACAGCTTCCTGAAGCATACGCTTTTCGTTACGGATAATAATGTCTGGCGCACCAAGCTCTAACAGTCTCTTAAGACGGTTATTACGGTTGATGATTCTTCTATATAAATCATTTAAATCGGAGGTTGCAAAACGTCCACCATCTAACTGAACCATTGGACGGATATCCGGAGGGATAACCGGAACAGCGTCAAGAACCATCCATTCTGGACGGTTTCCTGACAGACGGAAAGCTTCTACAACTTCTAATCGTTTAATATTTCTTGCTTTCTTCTGACCGCTGGCATTCTTAAGACTCTTCTTAAGTTCTTCTGCTTCAGCCTCTAAGTCGATCTCTGCAAGAAGTTCTTTGATTGCCTCAGCACCCATTCCTACACGGAAGTTTCCAAGACCTTCATCAGAATTCCTATATTCTTCTGTTACACGACGGTACTCAGCATCAGAGATAACGTCCTTCTTGCTTAAGTTTGTTGTTCCTGGGTCAAGAACTACAAAGGAAGCAAAGTATAATACTTTTTCCAGTGCTTTTGGAGACATATCAAGGATTAATCCCATACGGCTAGGGATTCCCTTGAAGTACCAGATATGGGATACTGGAGCTGCGAGTTCGATGTGTCCCATTCTTTCTCTTCTTACACTTGCCTTTGTAACTTCAACACCACATTTATCACAGACAACGCCTTTATAGCGAATCTTTTTATATTTACCACAGTGACATTCCCAGTCCTTGCTTGGTCCGAAAATTCTTTCACAGAACAGACCATCTTTTTCCGGCTTTAAAGTACGGTAGTTAATGGTTTCCGGCTTTTTTACCTCACCATGAGACCACTGACGAATCAGTTCCGGAGACGCAAGTCCGATTTTAATGGCGTCAAAATTAACCGGCTGTTCAACTGTTTGGTTATTCATATCAGACATAGGTTACTCCTTCCAAACTATCTTACAAATCAGAATCGCCAAAAGGCATTTCTGTAAACTCTGGCTGTGCATCAGCCTGTCCAGCTTCTTCTTCCAGAGTACTTTCTTTGTAGCCATACTCTCCAAGATTGCTCTCGTCCTTATAATTGTTATCATCCGGACTGCTCTCAATCACTGAAGTAAGGGATTCATTAATTGTTTCGCTGCCTTCCTGAAGCTCAATTTCTGTCATATCTTCTTTTAAGACACGAACATCAAGAGCGAGGGACTGGAATTCCTTAAGAAGTACCTTGAAGGATTCCGGAATACCTGGTTCAGGAATATTCTCTCCTTTGATGATTGCTTCGTATGTCTTCACACGACCAACTACATCATCAGACTTCACAGTTAAGATTTCCTGAAGAGTGTAGGAAGCACCATAAGCCTCAAGAGCCCAAACCTCCATCTCTCCGAAACGCTGTCCACCGAACTGAGCTTTACCACCCAGAGGCTGCTGTGTTACTAATGAGTAAGGACCTGTAGAACGTGCATGAATCTTATCATCTACTAAGTGATGCAGCTTCAGATAATGCATGAATCCGATGGAAACTGGTGAATCGAATTCCTGTCCTGTACGTCCATCACGAAGCTGAACCTTACCTGTACGGTCGATTGGAACACCCTTCCATTCTTCTCTGTGGTCACGGTTATCCCAAAGATACTTCATAATATCATCGTTAACCTTGTCACCCCAGCGTTCTTCGAATTCTTCCCATGTCTTGTTCGCATAGTCATTCGCCATCTCAAGAGTATCCATGATATCGTTCTCATCTGCACCGTTAAATACTGGTGTTGCTACATTAAATCCAAGCACCTTAGATGCGAGACTTAAATGAAGCTCTAAGACCTGTCCGATATTCATTCGGGAAGGTACACCTAATGGGTTCAGTACGATATCGAGTGGACGGCCATTAGGAAGGAATGGCATATCCTCTACTGGAAGTACACGGGAAACTACACCCTTGTTACCATGACGGCCAGCCATCTTATCACCAACAGAAATCTTACGTTTCTGTGCAATGTAAACACGAACAGACTTGTTAACTGTTGGAGGCAGCTCGTCACCATTCTCCCTTGTAAATACCTTTGTATCCATAACAACACCGTAAGCGCCGTGTGGAACACGAAGGGAAGTATCACGAACTTCTCTTGCCTTTTCACCGAAAATAGCACGAAGAAGTCTTTCTTCAGCAGTAAGTTCTGTCTCTCCCTTAGGAGTCACCTTACCTACCAGAATATCTCCGGCATGAACTTCTGCACCGATACGGATGATACCATTCTCATCCAGATCTTTTAATACATCTTCACTAAGACCAGCAAGATCTCTTGTAATCTCTTCCTGTCCAAGCTTTGTATCTCTTGCCTCTGCTTCATATTCTTCAATATGAACAGATGTATATACGTCATTCTGTACAAGACGCTCACTTAAAAGTACGGCATCCTCGTAGTTATAACCTTCCCAGGTCATAAATCCGATTAATGGGTTCTTACCAAGAGCCATCTCGCCGCCGCATGTGGAAGCACCATCTGCAAGAATATCTCCTGCTTCAACATGGTCACCCTTATTTACGATAGGTCTCTGGTTCATACAGTTACCCTGGTTGCTTCGGGAGAACTTAATTACGTGGTAAGTATCACGGATTCCGTCTTCTCGTTTTACGATAATCTCTTTACTTGTTGAGTACTCAACTGTACCTGCATGATGTGCAATAATACATACACCTGAGTCGCGGGCAGCCTTAGCTTCCATACCAGTACCAACAACTGGAACTTCTGTCTTTAACAGTGGTACAGCCTGACGCTGCATGTTGGATCCCATCAGCGCACGGTTCGCATCATCGTTCTCAAGGAAAGGAATCATGGATGTAGCTACGGAGAATACCATCTTAGGAGATACGTCCATTAAGTCAATTCTTGACTTTCTAAATTCGGATGTTTCCTCTCTGTAACGACCGGAAACATTAGTGTGAATGAAGTGACCTTCTTCATCTAATGGTTCGTTCGCCTGCGCTACTGTGTAGTTATCTTCTTCATCAGCAGTAAGGTATACAACATCATCTGTTACAACTGGGTTCTGGGGGTCACTCTTATCTACCTTACGGTATGGAGCCTCAACAAAACCATATTCATTAATTCTTGCGTAAGTTGCAAGAGAGTTAATCAGACCGATGTTAGGACCCTCGGGAGTCTCTACAGGACACATTCTTCCGTAGTGGGAATAGTGTACATCTCGAACCTCGAATCCGGCACGATCTCTGGAAAGACCTCCAGGACCTAATGCGGAAAGACGTCTCTTATGAGTAAGCTCAGATAACGGATTATGCTGATCCATGAACTGAGATAACTGAGAACTTCCAAAGAATTCCTTAACAGCAGCAGTAACTGGTTTAATGTTAATTAATGTCTGTGGAGAAATGGACTCAATGTCCTGTGTTGTCATACGTTCTCTGACAACTCTCTCCAGACGGGATAAACCAATTCTGTACTGGTTCTGTAATAACTCACCAACGGCACGGATACGACGATTACCTAAGTGGTCGATATCATCATCGTTACCAACACCATACTCAAGATGGATATTGTAGTTAATAGAAGCTAAAATATCTTCTCTTGTAATGTGCTTTGGAATCAGCTCAGTGATATTCTTGCGAATCTGTGCTTTAATTTCATCTATATCATCATATTCTTCTAAGATTTTTTCAAGGGCTGGATAGTATACTAATTCAGTAACGCCAACTTCCTCTGGGTCAACATCAACAAAGCTTGTGATATCTACCATCATACTGGAAAGGACTTTTACTTCTTTCTCTTCTGTCTCAACGTAAACATAAGGAACTGCTGCGTTCTGAATAGCGTCAGCCTGTTCTTTTGTAAGTCTTACACCTGCTTCAAAAAGGATTTCTCCTGTGGAAGGATCAAGTACATCCTGTGCCAGTCTGTGTCCTGCAATACGATTGCGGAACATTAACTTCTTATTAAATTTATAACGTCCTACTTTTGCAAGGTCATAACGTCTTGCATCGAAGAACATACTGTTAATCAGGCTCTCTGCACTGTCAACTGATAAAGGTTCACCTGGGCGGATCTTCTCGTATAACTTCTTAAGACCTTCCTGGTAGTTTGTTGCTGTATCCTTTTCGAGAGTTTTTAAAATCTTAGGCTCTTCTCCGAATAATTCCTTAATTTCAGCATTGGTTCCAATGCCAAGAGCTCTGATAAGTACAGTAACAGGAACCTTTCTTGTACGGTCAACACGAACATAGAATACATCGTTGGAGTCTGTCTCGTATTCCAGCCATGCACCACGGTTAGGAATTACTGTACAAGAATATAACTTCTTACCAATCTTGTCGTGGCTGATCGCATAGTAAATACCTGGAGAACGAACTAACTGACTGACGATAACACGTTCCGCACCATTAATTACGAAAGTACCTGTTTCCGTCATCAATGGCAGGTCGCCCATAAAAATGTCGTGTTGTTTAAAATCATCTGTTTCCTTATTATGGAGACGAACTTTCACTTTTAAAGGAGCTGCATATGTTGCATCACGTTCTTTACACTCCTCGATTGAATACTTTCTATCCTCTCTGCAAAGCTGAAAGTCCACAAACTCCAGGCTGAGCTGTCCACTGTAATCCGTGATAGGCGAAATGTCCTCAAAAACCTCTTTTAATCCATCTGTAAGGAACCATTTGTAGGAATCTTTCTGGACTTCTATAAGATTCGGCATATCGAGAACATCTTTTTGTCTGGCATAGCTCATTCTGATGTTTTTGCTTCCCGGAATTCGCGTTGGACGCAGTCTATTCTTTTCCATCGATGTTTTCACCCCTTGAATAATCATAATGTTAAATCTTCTGGTTACTTTCCAATAGGCATACAGACCCATTGTGAATCAGTTTATTATCATAGCACATCTGTCAAGCCATGTCAACTAATTTTTTTCTCTTATTCTTGATTTTTTCCAGTTTTTTCACTTGTTAAACATGGGAGTAAAATTTCTTCCATATAATATGTATAAAATAGCGGCGAAAAAAGGGAGAAATTCGGCAACTTTTTTGATTTGACAAAATGGATAAGTGATTACTATTTTATTCATTAGGGGGAAACAAACGAAAAAAGAAATACTGCCATATCCCATCTGCTCTGTAGTCGCATCTGGGATATGGTAGTATTTCTTTTTATTTTCGTCTGTTTCCTCTCAAAGAATCAAATAGTTATTTAACAAATTCCTTTACAGAAGCATATACGCCCTTGCCATCTAAGCCATATTTCTCAATAAGCTTAACTGCTGGGCCAGATTCTCCGTAAACATCGTTCACACCAATTCTCTTAACTGGTACTGGATATTTCTCGGAAAGCACTTCACATACTGCTCCGCCAAGTCCACCAATTACGGAATGTTCTTCTACTGTAACAACCTTACCTGTCTCTTTCGCTGCTTCTACAAGAAGATCTGAATCGATAGGTTTGATTGTGTGGATATTGATTACTTTAGCTTCGATTCCATCTTCAGCGAGCATATCTGCTGCTTCTAATGCGGAGCTTACGCAAAGACCAGTTGCTACGATTGTAACATCTTTTCCTTCTCTTAATACAACACCTTTGCCGATTTCAAATTTGTAATCATCATTATCGTTAATTACAGGTACTGCAAGACGTCCAAATCTTAAGTATACAGGTCCGTCTAATTCATAAGCGGCACGTACTGCTGCTTTTGCTTCTACATCATCAGAAGGGTTAATGATTGTCATACCTGGGATAGTACGCATTAATGCGATATCTTCGTTACACTGATGTGTTGCTCCGTCTTCACCAACGGAAATACCTGCATGAGTAGCACCGATTTTTACATTAAGATGTGGATATCCAACAGAGTTACGAATCTGCTCAAATGCACGTCCTGCTGCGAACATTGCAAATGTACTTGCGAAAGGAACCATTCCTGTTGTTGCGATTCCGGCTGCGATTCCAATCATATCGCATTCAGCGATACCACAGTCGATGTGACGTTCTGGGAAAACTTTTTTAAACATTCCAGTCTTAGTAGCTGCTGCAAGGTCAGCATCTAAAACTACAAGATTCTCATGTTCTTTTCCTAATTCAATTAACGCATTTCCATAGCTTTCTCTGGTAGCGATTTTCTTTACTTCTGACATAATGCTTCCTCCACTTTCTTTAAGTCTTCCATAGCTACAGCATACTGTTCATCATTAGGTGCAGTACCATGCCAGGATGCCTGATTCTCCATGAAGGAAACACCTTTACCTTTTACAGTCTTCATAACGATTGCTACTGGCATTCCTTTTACTTCTCTTGCTTCTTTAAATGCTGCATCTAACTGGTCGAAATCGTTACCATCTGCTACATTAATTACATGGAAGTTAAATGCTTCAAACTTCTTGTCGATTGGGTATGGAGAACATACATCTTCAATCTTACCATCAATCTGTAATCCGTTGTTATCTACGATTACTACTAAGTTGTCAAGCTTTCTTGCTCCTGCGAACATTGCAGCTTCCCAAACCTGTCCTTCCTGAATCTCACCATCTCCAAGAAGTGTGTAAACACGATAGGATTTATTTCTTAACTTAGCAGAAAGAGCCATACCTACTGCAGCGGAGATTCCCTGTCCAAGAGAACCTGATGACATATCAAGTCCTGGAGTGTGCTGCATACATGGATGTCCCTGAAGGTGGGAACCGATATGTCTTAATGTAACTAAGTCTTCTACTGGGAAATATCCCTTGTGAGCTAATGTTGCATATAATCCAGGTGCTGTGTGACCTTTGGATAATACGAAACGGTCTCTGTCCGGATCCTGAGGATTCTTAGGATCTACATTCATTTCCTCAAAATATAAATATGTAAAAAGATCTGCTGCGGATAAAGAACCGCCTGGATGTCCAGCTTTTGCTGCATGAACGCCTGTGACAATTCCTTTTCTCACTTCATTTGCCATCTTCTGAAGTTCTAATTTGTTCATGGTTTCCTCCTTATTGCCCAATATAATCCCAGAATCTGTTGTACTTCACTTTGCAATGAAGATTCTGAAATCACATCTATATCCTATTCACCAAATACTGCGATATAATCTTTTTTAAACTTCTCAATTCCAGCATCAGTTAAAGGATGTTTGGTCATCTGTTCAATTACTTTATATGGAACTGTTGCAATATCAGCTCCTGCCAAAGCACAGTCTGTTACATGAATTGGATTACGGACACTCGCTGCGATAATCTCTGTATCCAGACCTGCGACAGCAAAAATCTCTGCGATATCACGAATAAGATCAACACCTCTTACACTGATATCATCTAGTCTGCCTAAGAAAGGAGATACATATGTTGCTCCCGCTCTTGCGGCAAGTAATGCCTGATTTGCAGTAAAGATTAATGTAAGATTGGTCTTAATTCCTTCCTGGGAAAGAACTTTACAAGCCTTTAATCCTTCTACGGTCATAGGAATCTTTACAACCATGTTTGGATGGATTGCTGCGATTTCACGGCCTTCCTTAATCATTCCTTCTGCGTCTGTTGTTGTCGCTTTTACTTCACCACTGATCGGGCCATCTACGATAGAAGCGATTTCTTTGATGACTTCATTAAAATCTCTTCCCTCCTTGGCAATCAGAGATGGATTTGTTGTAACCCCGCAAATAACCCCCATGTCATTCGCTTTCTTGATATCCTCTACATTCGCAGTATCAATAAAAAACTTCATTATCTTCTCCTCCGTTTTTCACTCTAAGAATAAAGTAGGTTAACACACTGCTATTATACAAAGACTTCTGCAATCTGTCAATTGGTTTTGTGGGAGAATTCCCTTGCTTGTGGGATTTATTTCGTTTTTGGTTGGAGGAGACAAAAACCAGGAGCTGGATAGTTCAAATATATGACTTTCGTCGCGGCGCTTTGAATGCTCGCTCCCAAATCTCCCTCCTTGATTTGGTTTTCCAGTGATTTTAACTGCTTCTTACAAAAGTAGGTTAGGAACGTACTTATCGGAACCATCCACAGTCAGAAAATAAAAAAGACTTATCATCATATTTGTGGCCTCGGAGCAAGGTTTGGATACGAGCGCATAAGCGAGCATTCAAACCGCCGCGACTAAAGTCACAAATACGATGATAAGCCTTTTTCATTTTCGTCTGTTAATTATCTAATAAGCCGCCTATCAACTGTCTGTCAAATGGTTCATCAACCACCAAATCAACTATTCCCCACATGTTGGGCAATCGTCTGGTGCAAATTTTTCTTTATCGTACTCGATTCCATTCTTATCGTAGTAGTCTTTTACAGCAGCCTTTACAGCTTCTTCTGCTAATACGGAACAGTGAATCTTGTGTGTTGGCAGTCCGTCAAGGGCCTCAACTACAGCTTTATTAGATAATTCTAAGGCATCATCAATAGATTTACCTTTAATCATCTCTGTTGCCATAGAGCTGCTGGCGATTGCGGAACCGCATCCAAATGTATTAAACTTTACATCTTCAATGATACCGTCTTTTACTTTGATGTACATCTTCATGATGTCACCACATTTTGCATTACCTACTTCTCCGATACCGTCTGCATCGTCCATTTTCCCTAAGTTTCTTGGGTTACGGAAATGATCCATTACTTTTTCACTATATAACATGTTTCTTTTCTCCCTTCTCAAGTTCTTCCCAAACTGGTGAAATGTTTCTTAAATAAGAAACGATTTCCGGAACTTCTTTAATGATATATTCAATCTGTTCTGGTGTATTCTCTTCACATAATGTAAGACGGAGTGATCCGTGTGCAACTTCGTGAGGAAGTCCGATTGCTAATAATACATGGCTAGGGTCAAGAGAACCTGATGTGCAGGCACTTCCTGAAGAAGCCTCGATTCCCTTTTCATCAAGTAAAAGTAAAAGGGATTCTCCCTCGATTCCTTCGAAACAGAAGTTTACGTTACCTGGAAGTCTCTTCTTAGCATCACCGTTCAGACGGGAATGTTCAACCTGTGAAAGGCCTTCAATTAAGCGGTCTCTCATAGCAGAAATCTTTGCCATGTTCTCATCTAAGTTTGCTACAGCTTCTTTTAATGCTGCTGCCATACCAACAATGGCAGGAATATTCTCTGTACCAGCTCTTCTTCCTCTTTCCTGTGCGCCACCTTCAATCAAGTTAAACAGTGGAACACCCTTTCTAACGTAAAGGACACCGATTCCCTTTGGTCCGTGGAACTTATGTCCGGATAAAGATAACATATCAATGTTCTGTGCGTGTACGTTCACTGGAACATGTCCAACTGCCTGTACTGCATCTGTGTGGAATGTTACTTTCTTTTCTTTACAAATCTTTGCAATCTCATCTATTGGCTGTAATGTACCAATCTCATTGTTCGCATACATAATAGTAACTAATGCTGTATCTTCACGAATTGCCTTCTCTACGTCAGCAGGATCAACAATTCCGTCTGCTCCAACATCAAGTAATGTTACTTCAAAGCCTTCTCGCTTTAACTTCTTAAGAGTATGGAGAACGGCATGATGTTCAATCTTTGTGGAAATGAGGTGTTTCTTACCCTTCTTTGCTCCAAAAAGAGCAGCAGAACGAATAGCCTGGTTGTCTGCTTCGCTTCCGCCGGAAGTAAAGTAAATCTCATTAAAATCTGCACCTAATGCTTCTGCAACATCTTCTCTTGCTTTCTGAAGCACTTCTGCAGCACGCTGTCCGGTAGAATGCAGGCTGGATGGGTTTCCAAATACCTCATTCATGCACTTTGTCATCGCATCTATCGCAACAGGACTCATCTTTGTAGTTCCCGCATTATCTGCATAAATATACATAAATTCACCCTCTTCTTTCTAAATCCTATCTAGTGTATAGGAATTATATCTTGAAAATCCTATCTTGTCAATAGGATTTTATTAAAAAGATACCGCTATTCTTGTTTTTTATCATGTACATAATTTCCGAAAAAATACTTCTTAAAATACTTTCTGTCTCTCTTATATTACTTTTATATCCATACGCCATCATAATTTTTACATAAAAAACAACCTCATAAAAATACTGGAGAACCAGGTTAAACCCGACCCTCCAGCAAATCCTCAAGCGTCACTGTCTCTAAATAATCATCAATAATCCCATCCAGTTTCTGCCACATCGGAAGAGTAATACAATATCCTGCCTTTTCGCAGGTTACTTTCCCACCCTCTAAGCAATTGACAGGAGCCAATGTTTTTTCTGTCAGCTTTAAAATAGAACCGATTGTGTACTCAGACGGCTTTCGCGCCAGACGATATCCTCCTTTTTTCCCGCGTCCACTTATAAGCATATTGCCTTTGTGAAGCAGGCTCACGATCATCTCTAAATACTTCATGGATATATTTTGATTCTCCGCAATTTCTTTTAACGGAATTAATTCTTCTCTGTCATTCTGTGCTAAATAGATCATTACACGAAGTGCGTAACGGCCTTTGGACGAAACCATCATAATTCGCCACCTCCTAATTCCTAATAATATACTAGGAATTAAGAAATAGCAAGCACTATTTTTAATGCAATAAACTTCATAAAGATTTTCAGCAAATGTATAAATGAGCTTTATGCAGACAACTCTGGCTTTCTTCCATAAATATTTTTCAATACTTTAACCAGTACTTTTTTCTGTACTGTCCCATACTCTGACGTCTCAGGTATAACATATGCGCTCTTTTCTCCACAAGCTGACGAAATAGAAAATGTTGCCAAATTCTGAAGATTTGATGCAAAGTTCGCCATCATAACATCAGCTAACTTATCAGAAACTTTCTGAACCTTCCAGCAATTCTTTGCTTTCACAAAACGAATTGTAACTGTTTTTGTCTTAAAACGATTAAACTTTGTATCTTTCTGCGATTTGTCAATAATTCCATTTACCAGCTTTATAACCTGCTTTTCTGACATGGAAGATAAATTATCAAGCTTTCCATCTGCCATATAATAAAATGCATTCATACAGAAATTAAATGTAAAATCCTCGCAATTCACATAGCGGAACTTCACTTTCACATCTGCCTTATTGCCTTTTTTCTTTGTGGAAATGATACGATAACTCATCTTACTGGCACATTTAGCAAAATACTTTTTACCACTCGGAACCATGTAAAATGCCGACACAAGCTGTCCACCTTCTCCCCAGTCCTTCACATAGCGGTTCATTCCTTTGTAGTCAAATTCTTTCATCTCTTTGAAAAATGCTTTTTCAGAAACTTTCAGGCTTTTGCCTGCTGCTTCCACATTCTGTGCTGGTGCCAGCACAATAAAAAGCATGATAAGAGACATAACTAATGCATGAATTTTTTTCATAAACTTCTCCTTTTTCTCTCTTTGGGCTGTAAAAACCAGCCTTTATTCAATGCAAGATTGTGACAGAAGTCCTCACAGCAAATAAAACAGGTGTAGGTCAGCCTTTATTCAATGTACGAAGCTTCTCCATATCAAACATTGTCTTTGTTATTTATTATAACATAGGCCTTTCTTCCTGTTAATTACAATACATCATTTGTAATATAAATTTAATCTTTTTTATATTTATGTAATTATTTATCTATCCGGAACCACACTTTTTACCTTCCTGTGAGTTCAATGCACTCTCGGAGTCTTTCTTGCATTTAATTTTCTAAAAAAGAGTGCTTGACATTTCCTTTTCAAATCCTTTATAATAACGTGACCAAAATAATATATCGTCTAAACGAGGCTATAGGTTTTTCTGTTTCTGATTTAAACAGTGCAGAATCCTGTAGCCTTTTTTATCGCGATAAACTACTCCTTTTTACAGAATATACAGGCTCAGTTTTTGTCATAAAAAATATTTACCAGCATTTGTACAAAAAATCTATATAGCAAACTATAAATGAGTAAATTTAAAATATTGCACAACTATGTCCGCATTATAAAAACATACTTTACTTGCTTGGTCTGAATGTGTTTAGACTACAAACAAGAAGCACCTATTTTTGTGCATTTTTCTGTATTTGCTCACTTATAGTAGCAAAATCAACCTGGTAAATAAAATTCACAAATCTAACAGCATCAATGTGTACCCTGTAAAACATTAATAATAAATAATACAGAAGGGAAAAGATATTTTATGGAACAGACTTATATGAAAGAAAAACCAATTCTGCCACTTCTGCTTTCTATGGCGGCACCAATGATTTTATCCATGCTGGTAAATTCACTTTACAACATTATTGACAGTATTTTCGTTGCCAAGATCAGCGAAGATGCCATGACTGCACTTTCCCTCGTATTTCCAATTCAGAATGTTGTTAACTCCGTTGCCGTAGGTTTCGGTATCGGCATCAATGTTATGATTGCTTTCTGTCTCGGAGCAGATCAGCGAGAACAGGCAGATAAAGCTGCCTCACAGGGAATGTTTCTCTCTATTGTACATGGAATTATTTTAAGTATAAGCGGCATCCTCATTATGCCTTCGTTCTTAAAACTGTTTACGAACAATCAGGACACACTCTCTTTAGGATTACGTTATTCAAATATCGTTCTTCTTTTCTCAATTATTATCCATGTGGAAATCACTTTTGAAAAATACTTTCAGGCGATGGGGATGATGGTTGTCAGCATGCTCAGTATGCTGTGTGGATGCATCCTGAATATTATCCTTGACCCAGTTCTCATTTTTGGAATTGGACCGTTTCCACGACTTGGAATCGAAGGAGCCGCTATCGCAACCGGCATTGGCCAGTGTTCTACCTTACTTATTTACATTTTGTTTTATATATTTAAAAAGCCACCCGTAACAATACGTAAACACCTGCTTCGCCCTGAAAAAAATGTCTGCATACGCCTTTACGGTGTTGGAATTCCCGGTGCATTAAATATGGCGCTTCCTTCTCTGCTTATTTCCGCATTAAATGGAATCCTTGCATCAATTTCCGAAACTGGTGTTATCATTCTTGGAATCTATTATAAATTGCAGACTTTCTTATATTTATCCGTCAACGGAATGATTCAGGGAATGCGTCCGCTCATGGGTTACAATTACGGTGCAAAAGAATACAAACGAGTAAACAACATCTACCGTCTTGCCCTCACAATTGCTATCGGCATCATGGCAGTCGGCACCTTACTTTTTATGTTTACACCAGAAATCTTTATGAAAATGTTTACTACTCAGGAAACAACTATCGCCGCCGGTGCATCCGCACTCCGCATTATTTCCTGTGGCTTCATCGTTTCTTCTGTCTCCGTCGTATCAAGTGGAGCTTTAGAAGCACTCGGAAAGGGAAATGAATCACTTGTTGTCTCCCTGCTTCGTTACCTCGTAATCATTGTACCATTAGCGTTCGTACTCAGCCGATTCATCGGCGCAAATGGAGTATGGCACTCTTTCTGGATAACAGAAACAGTTACGGCATTTGTGGCTTACGGCATTTATCGGAAAGCTTTGCACAATAAATAGAAACAGACGAACTCAGTATGAGTGATTGGCACATAATCCGACACACGCCTATAAACAGACAAACTATAAACAGACGGATCCGAAGAGAAAAACAAGCCCACTTCTCATCCATTGGCTGGTTTCGTCTGCCCCACAAAAAAAGAAGAAATCACTTCCCTTGCTTTCCGCTGCGATTTACGGAAAGGAATGAAAGGATTTCTTCTTTCTTGTCTTTTCGACTAAAAATAAATTTTAGAAAGGGTATTTCATTAAATTAGAGGTATTTTTTAAATGTGTAATTACTTATTGATATACGTTACTTTTTAATATAAATTACTTTACTGCGTTATTATGAGTTTTTTATATGCGTTACTATGCGATTACTATAATTGCTTGTTACTATTTTTTACTATGAGTTACTACGAGTTTTTCTTTGAATGATTCTACACTCTTATGCGTTCTGAGCCAGCTGTTCGCCCAGTTCTTCGCACTGTTTGATTGCATCATCATCTGGAGTTTCCTGGCAGATGAGGCCTTCACCGTTTAATACCGTTGCGCCTGCTGCTGTCATTCTTTCTTCCCAGTCTCTCATCCACTGGCCATCTCCCCAGCCATAGGAACCGAAAAGTGCGATGGTTTTTCCTTGTGCGAAGCCTTCTACTTCTTCCACAAATGGTTCCATCTCCATCTCTTCAAGTACTTCTGCGCCCATTGCAGGACATCCAAGTGCAAATACTTTTGCTGCTTTTAAGTCTTCCATAGATGCGCTTGAGACTTCTACTACGTCTGCTTCTTTACCGGCTTTTGCGATTCCGGCTCCGACAGCTTCCGCCATAGCTTCTGTGTTTCCTGTCTGAGACCAGTACACTACGCTAATCTTGCTCATTGCTGCTTCCTCCTGAAAAAAATTATTAGTTTGATTTACCATGATGTTTCCATCTTTGAAAAGGTCTTACAAGGAACTTTAAGCCGCGCCATCCAGCAGTAAATTACTGCTGCAGCTTTCGATAACATTTCTTATTCCGATACCTCGCGATACCAGTTCAATCAACGCTTCCTTCGCCCGGTCAAATTTGTAAAACAGTTGCTTTGCTTCCGACAGGTCTCCATAAACCTTCCAGTAACCAGAATAGAGATAATTTTTCCCCTCATTCACCACAAATCCTTTGACATCTTCTGCAGGATAACCTAACAGTACACCAATTTCATGGGGAAAATCTTTCCCTTTCTGCACATAAGCTTCATATCGTATCTGAACTGCTCTGAGGATATCAGATAATACTTTACCGTTGTATCCTGTCTCCCTGAGAAGTACTCTATTCTCAGCTTTCGTAAGCCAGACAGTTAAGCTTGCTTCCCGATACAGGAAAAATGTTGTCTTGCATTCTGACTTCGCTAATCTCATATAAGAAATATCCGTTCCATCAAGAATCGCTCCAACAAACTCTTCGTTCTTAGATGGAATAATCAAAAGATTCGCCACCTTAAGTCCGGTAATCAACGGCGCACACTGCAGGGCCATCTGTGTTCTGATATTATCTTTGTCCATCTTCTGTACAATCTCAAATACTTCCTGTCTCATGGTGCCTCCTTGTTTTAATGTTTGTTAGTTATTACTAACTTGCATTTATAATAACTAACTTTCGTCATAAAGTCAATACCCTTATTGATACACTTTTCTCTATAAGAGGGTATTTTGCATCTTTTTTTGAAAAATATTCAAAACAGACGCCCAAGAAGAGAGCGCAGGACCTATATTTATGACTTTAGTCGCGGCGGTTTGGATGCTCGCTTACGCGCGAGCATCCAAACCTTGCTCCGAGGTCACAAATATAGGTCCTGCGCTCTCTTCCTGGGCTGTTTTTTGGCTGGATTTTGTTAAAATTAAGATGCAGTGGGTGGATTTGAGGAATCGAATTAAAGTCTTATGCTCGCTCGGTCGTTTGCATTCAAATCTCGTTCTGAGATCACAAATATAGGATATATTTTCTGTTTCATTTTTGGCTTTGAATTATTTTTTGAAGTGTTATAAAAAATATGTATCAACCTGACTTGGGATAAGAACAGTCCATATAGAAATAAATATGCGTCTCATCCTCAAATCATCCTCCCACTGATTTAATTTAATCAAGTCCATACACAGTCAGCACCCCGAAGAAAAAAGATACCCTATATTTATGGCCTCGGAGCAAGGTTTGGATGCGAGCCATAAGCGAACATTCAAACCGCCGCGACTAAAGTCATAAATATAGGGTATCTTTTCTCTTCGGGGTGCGTCTGTCCCGCTAATAAATCAAATCATCCCTACTCTTCTGGGAGTAGGTTTTTCATACTGTTTAAACTAATAAGCAGTGTTGAAACATTATGACATAATGCTGATGTTGCCGGAGCTAATACTCCTGCGACTCCAAGTACAATCAACCCAGAGTTAATTCCCACGATGGAGCGATAATTTTTATGAATTCGTTTTAATAATGCATTACTAATCTTTTTCAATGCTACGACTTCATATAAACTTTCTGCGCTGATCGTAATGTCTGCGATTTCTTTTGCGATTTCTGCGCCATCACTTACAGCGATTCCAACGCTTGCGGCAGAAAGGGCTGGTGAATCATTGATGCCATCACCAATCATCATGACCTTTCTTCCTTTTTCTGTTTCCTTTGTGATAAAGTTTGCTTTATCTTCCGGAAGTACTTCAGAATAATATTCATCAACGCCTACACGTTTTGCGATGGCTGCGGCAGTTCTCTCACTGTCACCAGTCATCATAACAACTTTTGAAATACCTGCCTTTTTCAGAGCTTTGATTACATCGGCTGCTTCCTCACGAAGAGGGTCTTCGATACAGATTACAGCAGCAAGTGTTCCTTCTAATGCAAGATAAAGGTGGGAATACTCTTCTGGAAGAGCTTCAAATTTCGCTTCTTCTCCTGCTGGAATCTTACAATTTTCATCTTCAAATACGAAATGATAACTTCCGATTACAGCTGTTTTCCCTTCAATCGTAGTAGAAATACCGTGTGCTACAATATACTGTACTTTGGAATGCATTTCCTCATGGTCAAGTTCTTTCTTTAATGCAGCATCTACGACTGCTTTTGCCATAGAATGTGGAAAATGTTCTTCCATACAGGCTGCCATACGAAGCATTTCATCTGCATCATTGCCTCCAAATGGAACAACTTCCGCAACAGTAGGCTCTGCCTTTGTCAGTGTTCCTGTCTTGTCAAATACAATAGTATCTGCTTCTGCGACAGCTTCCATGTACTTGCCGCCTTTGACAGTAACATTATGCTGGCTTGCTTCACGAATTGCAGATAATACAGAAATTGGCATAGCAAGTTTTAATGCACAGGAGAAATCAACCATAAGAACAGCAATTGCCTTTGTGGCATTTCTTGTCGCTAAGTAAACAAGTCCTGTTCCTGCAAGTGTGTATGGCACAAGCTTATCAGCTAAATGTTCTGCCTTACCTTCAAGACCAGACTTTAACTTCTGGGAATCTTCAATCATTGTAACAATCTTGTCATAACGTCCACTTCCGCCAACCGCTTTTACCTTAACAGTGATTTCACCTTCTTCTACAACAGTTCCTGCATAAACAGAAGTCTCCTCTGACTTTCTAACCGGCATAGACTCTCCAGTAAGGGATGCCTGGTTCACCATTGCTTCTCCAGCTAATACAGTTCCATCAAATGGAATGACGTTACCCATGTGTACAACAATGCTGTCCCCCTGTTTAATCTGGGAATATGGAACAAGAACTTCTCCGTCCTCGGTCTTAAGCCATACCTTTTCTACATTAAGTGACATGATTCTGGCAAGATCACCCACAGACTTCTTATGCGTCCAATCCTCTAACAGTTCGCCAATTCCAAGAAGAAACATTACGGAACCGGCAGTATCGTAATTACCACGAAGAATAGAAACACCAATTGCAGTTGCATCAAGAACGGGTACCTCTAACTTACGCTGTGCAAGTGTCTGGAGTCCCTTCCAAATATAACCTAATGATTTTATTCCTGTATACACCGCACGAAATGGGGCTGGTAATAAAAACTTTCTTGCATAGTGTGCAGTAATCTGTCCAATCAGCTTCTCCTGAAATTCACGATTCAGCTCTCTTCCAGAATTCTCAATAAGACCATCCGGAACTTCTACCTTATCGTAAACGAACTTCTGCACTTCTTTAATAATATTCTGTCGTACGAAACCATCTTTATCTGCAGCATAACGGACAACTGCATCTGCTGTTCTCTCGTAAACCTTTGCAGATTCTACGCCTTCGATATTCTCCAGATAATATAATAAAATGTCTGCCTGTTCGCAGGACATCTGTTTCTTCTGGAATATATGGAGACGCATTCTTCCTTTTATCTCGTGTTTTATCTGAAACTTCAAAATATACACCTCTTTATTTATCTGTTAAAAAAAGAGACCGCCTCTGTCCTGCAGTCTCTTCTTTACTTTTAAAGCTACATCCATTTTAAATCAAATTCAAATTTTTGAATCTAACTTAATATCGACTTTAAATCAACATCGACAGTCAGCCTTACCACAATATGTTTTAATATAAATCAAATTATTAAAACTATTCTGCTGCTTCTGCCTCAGCTTCAACTTCTTCTGTTGTCTCTTCTTCTGCTGCTTCAGCTTCTTCTGCAAACTCCGCTGCCACTTTTGCTTCTGCACGTTCTTCATTAATCTGTTTTGCGCCTTCATAAATATCTTCAGCGTTCTCCTGAACAGTTGTAACTGTATTCATAACAGTCTCTTTTGCTCTTAAAACGGCTGCTGTACAGTTTGTATAAACTTTCTTAGCATCATCACTTGCTAAAACCTTGATACCTGCTGTTCCAAATAAAGTACCTGATGCAAATAAACCTACTTTTTTCCAGTTAATTTTAGTTAAACATTCTAACATGTCCATGACCTCCTGATAATATTGATATTCTTATGTAAAAGTACAATCACTTTTCTTTTCACACAATAATAAGCCAACCGAGGGGGAAATTACAAGTAAAAAATCTAATAATGATATTTTTTCTCAATTATCCTCGCTTAGCGTTATGTATTCTCAATAAGTATTTAATTGTTGTCATATTTTTGCTTTAGACTTCATTATCTAGCTATCCAAAATATATGATATAAAAATGTACGCTACAATCAATAATCTCTATAACTTAATACTCAGGCTAATACCTATTCAAACTTTCTATCTCTTTCTTAACCTTTCAATTATCAATGTTGAAACATAGCTTTAAACCATAATCTTATTTGCCATATCTTTTCCAATGGCAACTCTGGAATCTTTTACATTCACAATCATATTGCCATTAATCTCAGAAACAACTGTAACGGTTCCGCCAACAACAAATCCTAATGTCTCTAAGAACTTCTTCGTCTCCTGCTTCCCGCCAATCTTTTTAATTGTCATTGGTTCTCCCTGACTTGCCATCGTTAATGGTAACATAATAACCTCTTTCTTTTGTATGTTTGCTAAAACTTACTTTTATTTCACGTATTCTTATTTAGTTAGCATACCCTAATATCTATTAGAAGTCAATAATTTATTTGAGAATTTTTCTCAACAATTAGTAGTTTGGGTAAACAGACGAAAAGCGAAGGTCCCTATAGCCCTATCTGTGACTTTCGTTGCGGCATGTTAAATGTTCGCTTATGCGCTCGCATCCAACACTTGCTCCCAGGCCACAGATAGGGCTATAGGGACCTTCGCTTTTCTGTTTGTCCTCAAATCTGCAAGCTATCTTCTTGTGAAAATAGAGAAAAATACAACAGGAAGAGTGTGAAAGAGAAAAAGATTAAAAACTTTAAATACCAGAATTTTCTTGTGCATTTTCAACAAATACGATATAATCAATTTGCTATTTATTTATCATTTTTACAAGGAGGATTTATCTATGAAAAGAATCAACAAATCATCTGTTTTGTCTTTATTTTGTGCATTTGTAATGCTTCTCTCATTATGCCTGATTCCAGGTGTAAAGTCAGAGGCCGCTGCTAAGGCACCTGCCATCGACAAATCCATCGTTATGTTCCGTAACAGTTATAACCGTACTATCCGAATCAAGAACATGAAAAAGGGTGACGTTATCACAAAGGCAGTTCCAAAGGGCAATGATTACAGTATTGTCAGTGCTTACACTTCCGATGAACATTATAACGAAATTCTGGTGAACACTTTTAACTCTTCAAAATCAGGAACCACCAAAGTTCTTGTTAATGTAAAAAGGGGTAAAAAAACTTACAAACTCTCTATGAAAGTTAAAGTTATTTCTTTTACCTCTCCAATCCAGTCCGCCAAGGTTGGAAAAAAGAATGTAAAGAAATATATTTCTAATGTACCATACGGACTGCTTAAGAAAGACTGCTCCGGCAAACTTTCTATTAAAATGAAAAAAGGATGGAAAATCCAGAAAATTGAACAGACTGTCAATGGAAAAACTAAAAAAATCAAAAATAATAAAAAAATCAATACAGCAAAAGGTGCTATCCTTATCACTGTAAAAAATGCCAAACTTAATCAGATAGAAGAATTAAAACTGGCCAAGCCGAACTTCTAATTTGAAAGGCTGAGAAACAGACGAACCCGAACAGATAAATAAGCTCTATTTATCTGTTCGGGTTCTGTGCTTTAGTAAATTAGCGCTTCAATACTTTTTTCAAATTTTTTACCGCTCTCGCACTTGTTTTGCTTTTCAGATCCTGATAGTCAAAGAATGCAAAACCGTCACAACCTTTTTTTCTAGCATACTGTACCTGCTTTTTGAGAACATTTGCATCCGATCTCCACTCCCGGCGTTCGCTTGAACTTGCACCGGTATTATGACCTGCGCGGTATACAGCAATTCCTATGTATACTTTTACTTTTTTGCTTTTTGCAGCTTTCATCCAACGCTTTGTCACTCTGTCAAACTTCGCATACGGATGTTTGAATCCCCAGTAAATCTGTGGACAAATATAATCTACATAATCATGGGAGTTTAACCATTTATTGATATCTACATAATAAGAATATTTGCTTGTTAAATTATCAATATTTCCTGCCGGGCTAATTCCAAATGTCACATTTGGCTTTGTTGCTTTTACTGCACTGTGAATCGCTTTCACTAAAGCATTAACCTGTTGTCTTCGAAAAGCAACAATGCCATTTTTATGTTTGCCCATAGTAGAAGCTTTGTATTCTTTTGCATCAAAAGCAGAGTTTACATTGGAAGAATTAAATGTTGGGTAAAAATAATCATCCATATGAATTCCATCAACATCATAATTCTGTACAATTTCTTTTACCCCGTTCACAATAAGTTCTCTTACCTGTGCCTTTGCTGGATTATAGTAAAGACTTCCCCGATAAGCAAGAACATTTCTGCGTGTCTTTTTGTTGTTATGCCACTTTCTTGCCGGATTTTTAGAAGATAAACGGCTATAATTGGTGGAACCTGCCGCTACACGGTAAGGATTAATCCACGCCTCGATTTTCATTCCGTTTGCATGGGCTACAGAAGTCATAATTTTTAATGGGTCAAATCCCGGATTCTTCCCCTGTTTACCTGAAATGCATTTGGACCACGGAAAATATTTGGACTTGTACATCGCATCTCCAAACGGGCGGACATGAACGATAATACAGTTCATTCCCAGACTTTTCCCCTTTTTCACTACCTTCCTAAAATACTTTTTAAATGTGGATGCATTTCTCCTTTTATACTTGGCACGATAGGCATCATAGTCATAATAAGAAAACCAGAATGCTTTATACTCATTTGCCTTTGACATCGTTTCCACTGTCTGTGCTGCCTGACTGTCTGAAGTACCGGCTGCTTTTACTGCCACACTGCCAAAAGTATTTCCAAGTAAAAGACAAGTCAGTAATACAGCCAGAAAAAGTTTACCTTTTTTTAACATACTAAATCTTCATTCCTTTCCTCTGTGCATCTTTAAAATATACTTGTTTAAAATTAAAATACGTTTCTTTAACATATCGATTTCAATAGATAAAGTATTTACAGATAAATATACTTTATCTTAGAAAGCTATATGCTCTTTTGCAAAATGAATCCTCTTTCTCCATTGTGTATGAAACATATGTGAAATGCCCACAATTGCATTACCAAGAACTTCTTCTTAAATTTCTAAAGTATGATTATTAAAGCTACACTGATTTTAAATAGCTATACTGTTATTAACTAAAACTTCCCATCCCTAAAATGGGCTTCACACCTTAAAAATTCAATACACTTTATTGATTTGGGAAATTTGAGTTATTAATAAAAACCAGAAATAGTTATACCATATATTTTTGTCGGAATAAAGACTCCAGAGCGTGTTTATAATGCATTTTGGAAAATTGCTATAGACAATGTAACGTCTTTGCAGGTAATTGTTGTGTGATACAGTGAACATTTCCCCCTCCGTATACAATTTCTCTTGTATACACGCCTACTGCTTTTCTTTCTGGGAACATTGCCTGAATCTGCTCTAATGCCAATTTATCATTCTTATCTCCATATTGGGGAACGATAACACCGCCATTTACAATAAGAAAGTTGGCATAGGAGGTGATACACAAATCTCCTTCTGGGCGTGCTTTGGCATCTCTTGTTCTGTCAATGTTAAAATCTTTTCCTATTGTGACAGGAACTGCCGGGCAGCACAGCTTATGTACTTTTAATTTTCTTCCCTTTGCGTCTGTTGCCTGACATAAGAAATCATATGCCGCTTTTGCAGTTTCATAGAATGGATGTGTTGTATCTTCTGTATAAATGCACGCCACTTCCCCTGGTCTTACAAAACATGCAACATCATCAATATGACCATTTGTCTCTTCCAGATCAATTCCATCTTTAATCCATAATACTGTTTCTCCGCCAAGATACTGTTTTAATTTTTCTTCTATCTCCGCTTTCTTTAAATGTGGATTTCTTCCGGGGCTTAGCAAGCACATTTCTGTTGTGAGTATTGTTCCTTCCCCATCCACATGAAAGGAACCTCCCTCTAAAACGAAGTCTTCTGTTCTGTAAGAATCCGTTCCCGTTAACTCACAAACTTTTTCTGCCACCCTGTCATCTTTATCCCATGGAAAATAAAGTCCGTCATAAAGACCTCCCCATGCATTGAATTTCCAGTCACAGGCCCGTCTTTCTCCTTTATTATTTACGAGAAAGGTCGGTCCGCAATCCCTGATCCACGCATCATCTGATGACATTTCAAGTACGGTGGTCTTATCAGAAAGCACTGCCCGGCAGTTTTCATATTGCCTGTCTGATACGAACATTGTGACCGGTTCAAATTCCGCAATTGCTTCCGCTACTGCTGCATAGGCTTTTTGCGCTGGTTTTGCCCCGTCTCTCCAGTTATCGGTCCGCTCCGGCCACAACATGAAAATTCTTTCCTGTTTTTCAAATTCTCCCGGCATTCGAAATCCATCTGCTTTGGGAGTAGAATCTATAATTCTTTTTGCCATATATTTTTCTTCCTTCCTGATTCAATATTATGCGAAACTTTTCCATCCTTACGCTGTCTTACCTTCCATGCGTTGTTAATATCTGGTACATTTCTGGTCTTCTGTCGCGAAAGACTCCCCATTCTCTTCTTCTTTGTGCGATTGCATCAAGATCAAATGTATGCGTCAATACACTTTCTGTCTCTCTGTCTGCTTCTTCCACAATTGCACCTGTCTCATCTGTGATAAAAGAAGAGCCATAAAATGTCATAGAAGAACTTCCCGATGCATTTTTTTCTGTTTCTGTACCAATTCGATTCGAAGCATGTACTGGCATAATATTGGCTGCAGCATGTCCCTGCATACATCTTTGCCAGTGTGGTTTAGAATCGATATCGAGTGTTGGTTCTGAACCGATTGCTGTCGGATAAAAAAGCATTTCTGCACCAAGAAGTGTCATCGCTCTTGCTGCTTCCGGAAACCACTGATCCCAGCAGATTCCTACGCCTATCTTTCCATATGCCGTATCCCACACTTTAAATCCACTATCTCCCGGTGTAAAATAAAATTTTTCTGCGTAAGGCATCCCATCTGGAATATGTGTTTTTCGATACACACCAAGAATTTCCCCGGTTGCATCAATAACAGCGACACTGTTAAATGCCGTATTTCCGCTCTTCTCGTAAAAGCTGACAGGTATTACAATACCAAGTTTTATCGCAAGTACTTTAAAATGATTGACTGCCACATTTTCTTCTAAAGTCTTTGCCAGATTAAAATATTCAAATTTATGCATCTGACAAAAATAAGGTGTTTCAAACAATTCCTGAAGTAAAACTATATTGGCTCCTTTTTCCGCCGCACTTTTTACTAAATGTTCTGCTGTACTAAGTGTTTTTTCTCTGTCCCATGAACAGGACATCTGCGTAACTGCTGTGGTAACTTTTCTCATACAGACTCCTTCCTAAAATATTCCTTAAAACAAAAACAAGCATCTATCATATTCACATATAATAACTTTATTTGAAAAAATAATATGTAATAAAGTTTAAAATAAATGAATGCCATGCACGCAACTATATCTAATAAATCATATAACAAACAAATTCATCGCTCACATAGGATAATAAAATCAAAAAGGGCGAACAAAATGCTCACCCCTCTTTGGTATATCTTTATTCTGCACAGGATTCATATATCTTTATAATATCCTCTTTATTTAAATGATAATACGATCTTGTAGCAATCCCGCTTGTTCTTACGGCTTCTTCTGCCATTTCTTTAAATTTTTCTGAGTCAATTCCCACTTCTTTTAAGGTAGATGGAAGTCCTAACTTTTTGAAAAATTCTGCTGTTTTTTCAATTGCTTTTTCAGCGATTTCTCTGCTACTTCCCATGGTAATATCCCAGACATTTCTTCCAAACATCGCAAATCTTTCTACAGTTTCATCGCAGAGAACTGCCTTCATCCATGCAGGTGTCACTATCGCAAGTCCCTCACCATGTGTAATGTCATAGTAGGCAGAAAGTTCATGTTCTATCGGATGGCAGGACCACGCGCCGCCTTTTCCAACCGTTAATATATGATTGAGCGCCAGGGAACTTGACCACATGAGATTCGCTCTTGCTTCATAGTTATCTGGTTCTGCCAGGGCAATCGGACCGTAATGAATGACTGTTTTCATCAGACTTTCTGCAATCCGGTCTGTCAGATATGCATCATCTGTTGGCTGAAAATACTGTTCCATCGCATGAGATAAAATATCTGCTGTTCCTGCCGCTGTCTGTTTTGCTGGCAGCGTATATAAATATGTTGGATCACAGATTGAAATAGTTGGATATAAGATCGGACCAGCGATTTCAATTTTTTCATTCGTCTCTTCATTGGTAATTACTGCACCCGGATTCATCTCTGAGCCAGTCGCTGCCATTGTAAGGACAACTGCAATCGGAAGTGCCTTTGTCATTTTGCTTCGGTCAAGCATTAAGTCCCATGCATCGCCTTCATAGTATGCCGCACAGGCGATATGTTTTGATGCATCAATAGAGCTTCCTCCACCGACAGCAAGTATCATATCTATTTTCTTCTCTTTACAAATTGAAGCTCCTTTTCTTACGGAATCAATCTTGGGATTTGGCTCAATTCCTGACAGTTCATACAGTTCGAAATCCTTCAATAAGTCTAAAATCGTATCATAAATCCCGTTTTTCTTAATACTTCCACCACCGTAGACCATCAAAATTCTTTTTCCATATTTTTTTAATTCTTCTGGAAGACAGGCAATCTGTCCTTTACCAAAACGAATATCTGTTGGAACACAAAAATTAAAATTATTCATATATAAAGTTCCTTTCTTTTATAAAATAACAATAATTAATTCAAATCATATAAAATCGCTCTTTCGGTCTAAATAATATTTGAAAAATGCTTTCCGTAAAATGTGTGTTACAATTTATTAAACCCAAATCTTTATCAGATTTTTGCCTTAAAACGATCATAATGCAATGGAGAAATGTCAACGTCTGTCTCTCCGGTGAGCATCAGTTTGGCAAGCTGTTCCCCAACTGCCGGCGCAATACCAAAGCCATGTCCGGTAAATCCACATGCCAGCACTAATCCCGGTACTTCTTCCACATTTCCAAGCACTGGCACACCATCTGCACTCTTATCACTCCAGCCTGCCCATGTACGGACAATCTTTGCATCTGCAAGATCTGGAAAATATTTTATAATTCCACGGCAGATACATGGCGCTGTAATACTGCTTGTAATCGGTGTTCCGTTATCTTTGCGGAATGGCTCTAAACCGGAAGAACCACCAAATACGAAAGAACCATGTTTCGTCTGATGTCCATAGAAGTCTGCTTCTGCTGTTCCAAGCATCTGATCAAACATATGTGGTTCTGCTTCTGTTACAAGTGCTTCGATCAAAGAGGACGTCATCGGGATATCTATTCCCACCGTTCCCGCGATCTGACGGCTTGCAAGCCCCGCTGCTACAAAAATATGATCTCCTTCATATATATTGTTCGGTGTGATAACCTGGCGTACCTGTCCTTTTATTTTTTTGAGTGCTACTACTTTTTCTCCTGTAATAAAATGCACCCCAAGTCTTCTTGCCATCTTATAAAAACCAAGGGTTGTTGTCAGCGGATTGGCATGTCCATCTGTCGGACACCAGCTTGCTACGGTAACTTCTTCGGAAAGATAGGGATTGATTCTTCTTACCTCATCTCCATCAATCATACGAACATCTAAACCACAGGCTCTTGCCCGGTCCGCAAGATTAGTTAATATCTTTGCATGTTTTTCATTTTTTCCAAGACGAAGGTTGCCGTCCTGATGATATTCACAATCTACTTCTAATTCTTCAGAAAGTGTCGGCCATAAATTTTTAATTCCGTACATTACGAGTGGTAATTCTCTTGAATCACGTCCGGACTGGCGGACACCACCACCGTTACGGCTCGAACCGCCATTTCCGATATGGTCACTTCCCTCTAATACTATAACGGAGCTTCCTGCCTTCGAAAGATAATAGGCTGTCGCACAACCGATAATCCCACCACCGACAATAATGACATCTGCATGATTCTTACTCATTCTGACCAGCCTCCTTTTTTTCATTTGCAAAAATATGCATCTCAATTGGACGCATCGGTACTCTTGATGTTGCCGGTTCTAACTCAGCCGGAGATACTTTTAACTCTCTGGCTACGATAGATTTTACAAGTTTCGAGCAGGTCTGTCCCTGACAAAGTCCCATTCCTGTCCTTAAATATCTTCTGATTTCTGTTAAAGTAAACATTCCATCATGAACGGCTTTTCTGATCTCACCTTTTGTTATTTCCTCGCACCGACAAATAATTCTATCATCATCCGATGCCGGAATAAATTCTCCTATATCTCTTGATCTGTCATTTACACTATTCATCTATACCATCGCACCTTTCCCAAAATATGTTTTTTCATTTAAACTTTATCTCTTAACTACTTCGTTTCAAAATCCATCCTAAAAAATTTCTTAACTCTATTTCTTGCATTTCTTCTAAACGGATATCTTGCTCTAAGTTTCTTGCTTTTTCCCTAAATAGCCATCTCACTTCAAGCTTTAAAAAACCTTGCTTTCATCACATATTCCTTCGGTACTTTAATCGTCAAAAGATTGGTATGGTCAAATGCTTTCGCTGTTTTTACACCAATAACCTCTGCCTCACAGATTTTTTCCCCGTTACGTCCTAAGCCATATCCCTTTGTTCCTTTTTCTGGAAGAGGAAGAAATTCATATGGCAATGTAACCGATGCATAGGTATCATCCAGATTCTCATCAATTAAGAAAATTGCCTGACCAGAACAGGATGCTACGCACATTCCACAGCGGATACATTCTTTTGTCTCGTCTACTGTCGGAAGAGAGGTGATATTCTCTCCAATCTTGATACAATGTTTCGGACAGGCATCCTGGCATGGGTTACATGGAATATTCTGCGAACACTCCATAACGGGGTGAATTCCAATTTTGTGAGTGACACCCGGATATTTTTCGATTTCTTCATCTGACAGATAGCCTTTTTTTAGAAGATTCATGGAAATGTCAATGCCTTCTTCTGTCTTTTCAAGTATTTTGCCTCTGTTCTTTGGTGCAAACATTCCCTGACGAAGATTTTCAAGTGCATCGGTATTTTTCTTTACTTCGGCATCCAATTCATCTTTTTCGATATATCCAAGATAATAGGAAGCCGCTACTCCTGAAATTCTTCCCTCGATCATCGCTGAGCTGGCTTCTTCAATTCCTGATACATCCCCTGCTACGAACACACCATCTACCGATGTCTCTCCAAGATCACTTATTAGCGGAACCTGATCGCCTCTCTTTGGATTATCTTCCATCGCACAGCCTGCCATTTTTAAAAGCTGTGACATTGGAGAAAGACCAACGGCAAGACAAATAGTATCTACATCAAAATGCTTTTCTGTTCCTGGAATAAACTGAAATTTATTGTCTACCTCTGCAATCGTTACTCCCGTTACATGATCTTCGCCTTCTGCCTGTTTAATCGTATGAGACAGATAAAATGGTACACCAGTTCTTGCAACTTTTGCTGCATGCACACCATAACCACCTACTCTTGGTGCTGCATCCACTAATGCAACTACCTCACAGCCTGCCTGAAGAAGCTGAAAACTTACAACCAATCCTACATTTCCTGAACCAAGCATCAATACTTTTTCTCCTGGTTTAATGCCATGAAGATTCATCATCGTCTGTGCCGCTCCTGCACCAATCACACCCGGCAAAGTCCAGCCGTCAAATGTAACCATATTTTCTGCCGCACCTGTTGCAACGATAATCGCATCACCTTTATAGTGATGGATTGCCTCATCGATTTTCACTACAATCTCTTTATCCATATAAAGACCGATTACTGTTGCATTTAACACAACCTTTACTCCGGCGGTGTTTGCTTCTTCTAATAACTGCTTTCCGATATTAAATCCTCTAATTTTTGCTTTATGTTCTTTTGAGCCAAAAAATTTATGAATCTGCTTAAATAACTGTCCACCTGGCTTTTCATTTTCATCAAATACAATGACTTCAAGACCCCTTTTTGCCGCCTCAAGCGCAGCCGATAATCCAGAAGGTCCCGCTCCGACAACAATCAAATCATAACGTTTTATTTTCATAAGGCTCGCTCCCTTTCCTGTTTTTTCTTTACTGTTCATCAAATGGTTTCGCGCTGACTCCGTATTGCGTCTCTACTCTCATTCCTTCAGCCAACGGAGTAACACAAGTTCTGATATTCGGCTTTCCATCAACAACCATAACGCAGTCTGTACATCTTCCGATCGCACAAAAGATTCCTCTCGGCTTATGCTGTTTCTTTGTATAGCGATGCACCATCACCCCCGCCGCCTTTAATGCTGCTGCGACTGGTTCTCCTTCATATCCTTCTATTTCTTTCCCATTATATGTAAAAGTAACTTTTCTTCCTTTTTCTGTTTTTCCTAAAACGGGATGTTCTACAATTCTTTCACTCATAAAAAGACCTCTCTTTTTCTATATATCGAAATTATTATATTCATATAATTTTTAGCAATTTATAAATTTTATTTACCATATGCAGATATAAAATAATAAGTCATATCATGTAAAAAACGCTCTAATATAAATCCGGCTGATCCCATAAATGAAGTTTTACCCCAAGGCCAAGTTCTTTTGCTTTTTCGTAACAAACTTTTCCCCAGGCAACATCTTCTACCGGCATACCGCCAACAGAATATACAATAATCTGATCTTCTGATTCTCTTCCTGGTCTGTCTCCATGGATAATATCTCCCAGATCATAAATGTCTTCTTTTTTAATTTTTCCATCATGAATCAGATCGGTAAACTTAGATCCAATAATATTATTTGCTCCAAAGGATGGATATGGAAATTCCTCGGCCCACGCTTCATAAAGCTGCATGTTATCTACAACCAATTTACATTTATCACTCAGAAAATCATCATCAATATCAAAAGCACTGACACCAACTAATACTGCCCCTTTCTTTACCCATTCTCCTTTTACATATGGATAAGTAGAAGGATCTGTTCCACTTGTATTAGCAAATGAAATGACATCGGTATCTCTCACAAGTTCCTCAACAGTATCAACCACTCTAATCTCCTTAAACTGTGGATATTTTTCTTTCACATGAGCAACAAACTTATCAAGAGAAGCCTTTCCTCTTCCCTTCACTTTTAAAACTTCCAAATCAGGACAGGTAGCAACAAATGCTGCAAGGCTCGTCTTTCCCATAACACCTGGTCCACAGATTCCACAAACCTTTGCTCCTTTATTCACCAGATATTTCGTTCCAACTCCCGGAATAGCTCCGGTCCGCATCGCACTTAATAAATTCGCACTCATCAGACAAAGGGGAGCTCCTGTATTTTTATCATTTAGTATAACCATAAGAATCGACCGAGGAAGTCCAAGCATCTTATTTGCCATATTCGAGCCGTACCACTTCATTCCCATAAGATCAAAAGAACCGCCGATATATGCAGGCATCGCCATAAATCTACGATCATCGCCTTCATCTTTTGGCATATTCGGGAAAGGAGAAGCCTTTGGAAAAGAAACCTGACAACCATGTGAATTATGATTCTCACCACCCATCACATAATCTCCTTTATTCAGACACTTCACAACCTCTTCCATCGCATCAATGCAGCCTGCCATGTCTTTGACACCTGCTTTTATCATGTCCTCCTCATTTAAAAAAAGAAAATCAATTGCTGGATAACTCATATCTATCCCTCCTATCTATCTGGTACTATTTCTTACAATAACGGCTCCAAACGAATCCGTAAAAAAGAAAAAGCAACGAAATGAACTATCAATTCACTCCGTTGCTTTTGATATTGCTAATTTACTACTTTCGAAAAGACTTCACAAGTACCTTGGTTTACTATCTTTCTGACCTTTTTTAATTAAACCTACTCCAAAAGAAGTAAGGGGATTTGCCGCAGGTAAAGGGGCGGGAAAACAGACGAAACCAGAGAATCCCATACTTTCCATTTGTGGTCTGGGATTCTCTGGTTTCTGCTTCTTGGCTGCTGCAGCAATTCCCTATTTCATATATGGTTCTTCCCAAAGATTCAGCTTCGTTCCGATTCCTTTTTCTTCTGCGTTTTTATAACATTCATATCCCCAGGAAATATCCTCAATCGGCATTCCTCCGATGCTGCACATGATAATCTCATCATCAGAGGTTCTTCCTTTTGAAATGCCATTTACAATATCGCAGAGATTTAAAACATTTTTGCGTTCGGTTTTCTTTTCATTTACGAGATAGACAAAGTCAATTCCCATGATACACCATTCCCGTTTACGTCCAAGTTCATCTACAGGGCCTCTGGCAATAAAGTTTTTGAGATATTTTTCGTACATGCCGTAGTTATCTGCTACCATTGTGGTTCCGAGAAAGTTTTCATGTTCCCGCACAAGAAAGCTTCCCATAGAAAAGACAGCCGCTCCTTTTTTGAACCAGTCTAATTTAAATTCTTCCATATCCTGTTTTGTGACAGACATTGCCTCACTTACTACATCACTGTCACGGCAGGCTTCTTCTAAAGAATCGCAGATAATGATATTTTTGATTTGAGGATAATTCTCTTCTGCAAATTTCTTCATGTCTAAGGCAGATTTTGAGTGCAGGGAACTTCCCCTGATTTTCAGTGTATCAACGTTCGGGAGTACTTCCATATAACATTTAAAAGCGCATTTATTGATAACTCCAGGTCCGATAAGAGAAAGAACTCTGGAATCTTTTCTTGCAAGATAAGATGCTGCCATTGCAGGCATTGCGCCAGTACGCATGGCACTTAACAGATTGGCACTCATATAGGCAACGGGGGCTCCGGTATCTACGTCATTTAATGTGACCATCAGAATTGATCTTGGCAGACCTTTTTGCAGATTATGATTGTTAGAACCATAAAATTTCTGACCGGCAATGTGATATTTTCCGCCAAGATACGCAGGCATAGCATTAAATCTTCTGTCTGGTCCATCATCTAATGGAAATCCTTCTATATCCGAAGTTGCTGGAAAATTAATCTGAAGACCGTGTTCATCTGCTTTCGGCCCACCTAAAAGGAAATCCTTTTTGCCAAAGAGAGACATCGTCTCTCTCATGGCTTCTATACATCCGGCTGCATCCATAACCCCGGCTTCTATCATATCCTTTTCATTTAAATACAGAAAATCTATGCTCATATGCCTTACCTGCCTTTCTGTCTGTTCTTTTATCATTTACAATTACTTTGTACAACTTTTTCTTACCAGCCACTTTTGTCTGCTATTTTTACTTGCCAACAGCTCCATTCATTAGCCGTTTAATCTGGAATGTGTTAATGAGATGCTATCCACATTTCACCTTCTACTGTTTCAGTTTTGTCCACATTTCATCGTATGTTTTTAATGTATCCGCATCAAGATTCTTTACATATTCACCATTTTTAATAACTTCTTCTGGTGGATTCTTTGCTTCGTTCTTTGCATAGTCCTCTCCCATTGCTTCTACTGCTTTTGTATTTGGGGAAAGATATGGGAACTCTTCTAATACCATCTGTGCATTTTCCGAATCTAACATAAAATCGATAAATTTGATTGCGTTATCATAATTCTTTGCTCCTTTTGGAATTGCCCAATTATCCATGAAAAGATAAGCTCCCTCTTTTGGATATACAACTTTAATATCTGGATTTTCTTCCATTGCTAATGCAATCTCAGCACTCCATACATAACCAACTGTGCAATCACCGGAAATCAGAGCAGATTTTGGACTGTCAGAATCATATAATTTTACGTTATTTTTCAGAGTTAACAGTTTATCCTGAATCTTAGATAAGATGGCTGGATCTGTCTCATTCATGCTGTAGCCCATGCTTCTTGCTGTCATACCAATCACTGCACGATAGTCATCTAATGCCACGATAGAATTCTTTAAAGAAGAATCAAATAAATCTGCATAGCTTGTGATATTTTTCTTTACTTTACTTGTATTAACGGCAATGCCTGCCACACCGCCCTGATAAGGAACAGAGTATTTATTTCCTGGATCATAAGAAGGATTTAAATAGGACTCACCAATGTTTGAAAGGTTCTTAAGTTCATCTGTTTTCAGCTCTTCTAACATTCCCTGAGAGGACATCTGTTCTACCATGTAATCACTAGGCTGAATAATATCATACGTTCCTTCTGATTCAGATTTTACCTTTGCAAGCATATCTTCATTGGAAGAGTAGGTAGAGACATTTACCTTAATTCCGGTCTCTTTTTCAAACTTCTGTATTACAGAATCCGGCACATACTCTGTCCAGATAAAGATATTCAGTTCTCCATTTTTACCTGCGGAAGATTTCGAACCACATCCGGCAATCATTGTTACTAACATCGTTGCAATCACTATAAGCGCTAACATTCTTTTTTTCATAAGCTTTCCTCTTTTCTTTTTAAATTTTAATATATCCAACTTTTTAAATATTGGAACTTATTACCACATTCAACTTTCTAAATATTAAGGAAATCATCATATTCTATTTTTTGAATATTCAAATCCTTCCACAGATTTTCCAAACATTTTTAAGCTACGCTTTTTTTCGTTTTAATAAATCTGTCTGTGTCAAAACTACAAGAATAATCGTACCAATTAGAATTAACGTAGACAAAGCATTTACATCCGGGGACACACCGCTCTTAATACTCTCCATTACTTTTAACGGATATGTTTTTGTCTGTCCATTTACGAAATAACTGATAATAACATCATCAATTGATAAGGTAAATGCTAATAAGGCTCCACCGGCAATTCCTGGTGCTAAAACTGGTAACGTAATTTCAAAAAATGTACGAATTCGATTTGCGCCAAGATCAAGACTGGCCTCCTCGATTGAACTGTCATATCCAGAAAGCCTTGCCCGGACATTAAAAATAACGTATGGAATAGAAAATGTTACATGAGCAAGAATCAATGTTAACATTCCTCTTGGAACATTTGTTTTAGAAAACATCGTTAAAAGGGATATGCCCATTACAATCTCAGGAATAACGACCGGAATATACAAAAGTCCGTCAATCAGTCCTTTTCCTTTAAATTTATATTTATACATTCCGATTGCTCCAAGTGTTCCGATAATCGTTGCAAGTATCGTACTCGCAACTGCGATCATCATTGTATTTCCAAAGGAACTTAACAGTGCATCATTATCAAATAATTTAATATACCAGTCAAACGTAAACCCTTTCCACGAAAGGTATGGCTTTGTTGTTGTCGCATTCATAGAGTTGACTACGATAACGGAAATCGGTAAGAATAAGAAAAGATATACTGCTGCACAAAAAACAACGCTTCCTGCTTTTCTTATTTTTTCTTTCTGTTTTCTCTTCATTCATCAACCCCCCAGACTTTCCATATCTCCGCCCATTTTCTGATAAATTTTTACGAGCAGGAGTGTGATTAAAATTAATATAATAGACAATGCTGAACCAAGCGGCCAGTTATTTCCACTCTGGAACTGTCTCTCAATCAGATTACCGATTACGTCTGCATTTCCTCCACCGAGAATATCGGATACAAAGAAGAATCCAAGACAAGGGATAAATACCATGATACATCCGGAAAAAATACCAGTTGAAGTAAGTGGTAAAACCACCTCAAAAAATGTAGAAACTCTTCTGGCTCCCAAATCTGCCGAAGCTTCTAAAAGACCTCCATCCAGCTTCTCAATCGCCGTATAAAGCGGAAGAACCATGAATGGAAACAGGCAATATACCATACCCAATACGGTAGTTCCCTGTTTAAAAAGAAAATCCACCGGCCCATTTGTAAGATGCATCGCCTGCAATGCTGTGTTTAACCAGCCATTTGTTCCAAGAAATGTTCTCCATCCATAAATACGAATCAGCGAATTCGTCCAAAACGGAATAATAACAAGCATATATAAAATCTTTTTCTTCTTACTTTTTGTTCTTGCTATCAACCAGGAAAATGGATAGGCAACAAGTACACAAATAACCGTTGTAAGAAGCGCAATCACCAGTGACTGCATATAAATTTTTATGTAATCTGCGTTCATCAGTCTGCTGTAGTTTTCTAACGTAAACTGAAATGTTACATTATAATACTGGTCAATCGAGCAAAAACTCATCACACCAACATATATCAGAGGAATTGCAACAAGCAGTACCAGCCATAAACTGACCGGGCCAACCATAATCGCAGCAGGAAGACTATTTGCACGCCATTCATGTTTTGATTTCTTTTTTGCCATACAAATACGCCTCCTAACCTAATGGAATACTGTCCACAGCCTGGAATATTAGCTGATCCTGATTATGAATAAGAACCGCATCCTTTTCTTCCCAGTAAATGTAAACGGAACTTCCAAGCTTCGGAAGCTCTTCTCCGGCTAATCTTTCAATCTTAAGTTCATTTCCATTTGGAAGGGAAACAATACATTTTATAACGGAACCTACATAAACATAATCTTTGACAATCGCTTTAATCGTAAAACCATCTACCGGAATATCGGAATACTTCATCTTTTCCGGTCTCACAGACACTGTGATGTACTCATTTAAAGCAAATCCATTTCCACATCCACAAATATTACCATTTTCAATCATAATGGAAATATGTTCTCCATCTATACTTCGGATACATCCGTCAAATGTATTCGTTTCTCCAATAAAAGTAGCAACAAATCTGGTCTTTGGACTTTCATAAATCTCAGATGGAGTACCAAGCTGATCCAAAACTCCGTCATGCATGATCGCAATACGGTCACTCATCGTAAGCGCTTCCTCCTGATCATGCGTAACATAAATAAATGTAATATTTAACTTCCTCTGCAGCCTCTTTAACTCAAGCTGCATCTGCTTTCTTAACTTAAGATCCAGTGCGCCAAGCGGCTCATCTAAAAGAAGAACTCGCGGTCGATTAATCAACGCCCTTGCAATCGCCACTCGCTGTTTCTGTCCACCAGATAACTGACTCGGATATCTCTTCTCAAATCCCTCTAACTGCACAAGTGCCAGCATTTCTTTTACTTTTTTCTTAATCTCTTCCTTTGGCACTTTTTTCATCTTCAAACCATAGGCAACATTATCGTAAATCGTTTTATGAGGGAATAAAGCATAACTCTGAAACACCGTATTTACATTTCTTTCAAATGGTTCTTTATCACCTATCGCTTCCCCTTCTACTTTTATACTTCCACTTGTTGGTTCCTCAAAACCTGCAATCATTCGAAGCGTTGTTGTCTTACCACATCCAGAAGAGCCTAACAGCGTAAGGAATTCTCCCTCTTCCACCGTCAAATTCAAATCCTTCACTACATGATTTGTTCCATATATTTTATTTACGCCTTCAATTTCTACGATAGCTCCCACTGTCCTCACCTCTTCTTTTTTATATCTTAAAAGAAAAGAGAAGAATTGCCTTTCCGTTTTCATCCTTGAAAAACAAATCTTCTCTTATATTTTTATAAAATTCTTTTGTAAAGTTCTTCTTGTCTGGCTTTGTAGAACTCCTTTCATAAAGTTCTTTTTACCTGATTTTATAGAGTTCTTTTATTATGAATCTCTAAACATAAGACTATAAAGCCTTTAAGCCTCTCTCACCTGTTCGAAGCCTTACTGCCTCCTCAATATTTCGGATAAAAATCTTACCATCACCAACATGGTCGGTAGCACATTTTTCCCGAACTGCCATAATAATCGGCTCCACCGCTTTATCTTCCACAACTACCTCAATGCGAATCTTCGGCAGCAGATTAATGGTTGTCTTAAACCCTTTAATCTCATTCACTGCCCCCTCATTCTCAATCACACCTTTCTGGGTTCCACATCCCATTACAGTAGATAAAGTCATACCACCACAATTTACATCATCTAAAATATGCTTAATATCTTCAAGCTTCTCTGGTCGAATAATCATAACTAATTCTTTCATGTCTATCCTCCTGTTCTTGCTATATCCTTAGAATTTTATAGCTTTAAAATTCTTGTACTCACTTTCGTAATTGAAATCCACATGCTGACTTCCATAACGGAAAGTATAAGGATAAATCGCTATAATAAAAGAAAAAGGAAGCTGTGTTCATCATTTACAGCTCCCTTGCTTTTGATACTGTGACTATACTCTATTGGGATATTTAATACAAGTCACCCTTTGAACCATTTTCTTACTACTTTATAATTACTTTTCAGGAGAATGTGTCATTATATCTCATTTTCTCTTATTATTTTACTTCATACCATGACATCTTTCCTGCCTGTAGAACACTACCGGAAAAGGATAAATATTACTCAACCTCTTATCACTATAAAGTACGTCCTTTTATTCCTTTTTCTATTCCTTCTCCCGTATTTTCTTAAACAACTGCACCCTGTTACAAATTCCCAGTTTCCGATAAATATTTAAAATATGCTTCTTCAACGTATTGATACTAATAGATAAGTACTCGCAGATAAAACTATTATCCTTTCCTTCCATTAAAAGATGCAAAATATTATGCTCCTGTCTCGTAAGCCCGAACTTCTCCGTCGCAGCCGATACTGTAAGCTTCTCGCCAAACTGCATACGATTCTGCTTGTGCTGCCATAAACGATACGCCAGATGATCCTTTAAAGTATCCACAAGAAATACATCATCATGACTGAAATCATCTTTACCGATATTACGATACAAAGTCACCACTCCAAGAAACTTCTTATCCTTTGCCATGATCATCTGCAGCGAATAATGCCAGTTATTCGGCTTATAAACCTTCTGATAATATTCCGTCTTTACACGCATTTCATCAGAAATAATATCCGTCTCCCGATACACAATATTCTTTCCACTGTACATGATTCCCCTGCTGTAATCAATCCTGTCGTAAACTTCGCACAAATCCTCCTCACAATGATACGTAACAGGATCCGTCAGTTTATATTCCTCATCCAGAGAAGCCAGATAAAAATCCGCACTGTCAAAGTCCACCAGCATCTTCATCTGCTCCAAAAACTTCTGTCTCATCTTGTCAAAATCAGCCGTTGTATAAATCTCATAAATAATCGAATTTAAAATCAGCCAGTCATTTGTCTGTAACGTATTCACACATATCACCTCTCTATGTATTAAACTCATGAAATTCCCCAACAGTAATACCTACTCCAAAAGAAGTATAAAAAGAAAAGAAGGTATACTTATTCTTACATAAATATACCTTCTTTGGCCACCCCTGTAAATATTTATTACTTCTTTATACTACTTTATTATATCCAAAATGGGGAGAAAATCAAGAGGGATTGTTATCTTAATGTAACCTTTTTCACTTTACTCCATGGACCATAATAATATTTTTTACCAATCTTGATATAGGAACGTGCTTTGACATAATATGTTCCCTTACTCTTCTGTCTTAATGTTATATTAAGATTTCGATTTTTCTTTGAAACAGCCGACTTTTTATTACGCGTAAACTTTTTATTTGTAGATGTGATTACCTGATAGCCTGTTGCTTTCGTATCTTTTTTCACATTTACTCTTACAGTTTTTCCAGATTTCCTAACCTTTTGCAACGTCTGTTTCTTCGGGACAGCATATACAACAACTCGTTTTGTTGCTGCTTCGTAAGAAGCAGTTGAATCTGCACTAATTGTAATTGTTACTTTACCAGGCTTCTTTATTGTCATTTTACCTGTTCGTTTATTAATATATATAACCTTGGAATTACTGGATTTAAAAGTAAGCTTTCCATTCGCAATGACTTGCTTCTTAAAGTTATAGTTTGAAGCATATGGTAATTTATAGGAGGACTTCTTTAAACAAATATTCTGCTTCTTTGGAAGTATTCTGTATGTAACCTGTACTCGCTTTATTCCTTCCTTTTCTCCTCTAATCTGCATCTTGTCTCTGTCTGCTTTATATCCAGCTATTGTTGGTAATGTATAATTTATCGTCTTTCCTACTGAAACTTTAACATACCTATAGCCAATAACTTCTCCATTTGGGCTAGTCATCTCAATGATTGCAATCTGTTGTTTATCTTTTGACGAAATCGCATCCTTGTAAAAGCGAAGAGAATCTAAAGAATATCCTTTTGTATCAAATAATGTCTGATTATCCCATGAATCTCCTCCCCATGCTGGCTGATTATTATAGTACAATTTCCAGTTAGGAAAATATCCTACAGCTCCCTTGGAAGCCCAACCTGTTCCATACTTATCTGCCATTTCTTTATTATACTTCCAATTTGTCCATCCAGCTTTTACAGGAATCCAGGCTCCTTCCCAATAGAAAATGCCAAGCCCATTATCGTTAGATAATATTGCATCGTACATATCTGTTAGTACATCAACTTGCCCTTGTGGTCCAACTTTATATTTTTTTACCTTAGTACTAGAAATCATATTAGAGGTTCCGTCTGCATCTTCTGTTGAATTAAGCCATGATGTTTCTAACACTGTAAATAATTTACCTCTAGAGGCAACGTACTCGCCTGCCTTTTTCAAACTATTAACCATGTTATCTCCTGACCAAAATGCATAGCTAGAGGCTCCTAACACATCGTAATCTACATCATCTCTTTCCCATACATCCATTGCCTTTTTATATGTTCCTGTATATAATGTGTCTAAATGTAATGCAATTAACGCTTCTGGTGCACATTCTCTAACAGCCTTTGATCCAGCATTTATATAACTGTCAACCAACTCTATTTTTGACTTTTCTTCCCAAATGCTAGAATTTTTACTTTGCATGACTCCCATCATTCCTCGTGAAATCTCATTTCCGATCTGAACCATACCAATGTCTGCGCCAATCTCTTTAAATTTTTTAATAGTTTCCTTAGTATAATTATATACATTTAAACGAAGTTTCTGAGGATTGTCAGCATCTTTTTTCCAGGCTTTTGGGAGATTTTGCACTGATGGTTCTGCCCAGAAGTCCGAGTAATGGAAGCATAGTAGTAATTTCATATTATACTTTGCTGCCTCTTTTGCAATCTTCAAACCGTTTTCTACATCACTTGCTCCACCACCATAAGTTTCTCCATTTTCATTATATGGATCATTCCAGATACGAATACGAATATAATTTACTCCATTATCGCTTAGAACTTTTAGTAAGGACTCTTCCTTTCCATTATTATCATAATATTTTACTCCAGCGTTCTTTAATGCAATATAAGAAGAAATATCCATTCCTCGAATAGTTGAATCTGTCATCTTACTTACTTTCCGAATCGTTACCTTCTGTGACTTTAAGCCCGTATCATCTCCATATTTATAAGGATCACGGCTGGTATCTGTCTGCTTACCCTGTGCATAAGCAAAGATAGCAAGAGAAATCTGTGCATCTCCATCATCATCAACTAACGAATTCCAGCTTCCTGTATAGACTGCATCATCATAAATAATTCCACCTGCATTGTTCTTGTCAATCGTTGCTGATAATAAATTATAAATGTTTTCTGCCTGTGTATACACATTAACGGTATCTTCTTCATTTACACGGGCATACTTTACGCTGGAAACAATGAGCTGTTTCTTCTCTGAACACTCTTCCACAGCATCTCTTAATTCCTTAACGTAAGTATTTGTATTATCGTCTGGATAAAGGTTTACTCCTATATAATCATAGTCTGCCTTTGTCCATTTTAATTTTCCATCAATTATCTCTTTAATAACAGAAGCTTCTTTCGGAGCTGCGATACTGACTGCATTCTTAATTCCATTGTCTTTTAAATAAGCAGAAATATCTCCCATGGCAACCCAGCCATTCCATCCACCTTCCTCAGTAATTCCAAGGAAATTCCAGTCTACTTCATTACCAATTGTGATAATAGTTGGGATAGCATTTTCTTTTGTAAGTTCTTCTACTACTTCTTTTGTATAGTCTTTTGCCTTATCTACTGCATTCTTTACTGTCCAGCCTTCAGGAAGTTTCTGTGTTCCTGCATAGGTCATCTCATCGGAATATAGTAAAACGAGATTCGTCTGTAATCCTGCTGCTTTTGCTTTCTTTAATGTCTTTATCGCATTATCCAGAGACAGATAGGCATTATCCCCAGTTGGATTCACAGCTGCTTTCACTGAAATTGTATTAATTCCCTGACTTTTCACATAAGTAAAAAGGTTATCTACAGACTGACTCATATAATCTTTATATTGCTTTCCCCATGTAAGGCATTGTTGATAATATGTAAAGTCAGTCCCCAGTATTGTATTATTATTTATTTCTGAAATTTTCTTATATTTTGTTAATGCATTCTTACTTGATTCTGGTGTTTCTACCGTCTTTGTAGCTGCCATACTATATGTGGTTGCCGAATCAGACATAAAAATCATTCCAAACAACATACTAACTGTCATAATCAACGCACATGTTTTAGTTATAACTTTCCTCATCACACTTACTTCCTATCTGGTTTATTTCACTAAAATATAAAATAATATTGTATATACATTTTGGTTATTACAAATTACCCTTTATAATGTCTCTCATATGGTTCCCATGTTTTATCACTGATTATATAACGTGGACGATGTTTAGATTCCAGATAAATTTTGCCAATATATTCCCCAATAACTCCAAGTGAAAGTAATTGAATTCCTCCAAGAAAACAGACAATACAAACAATAGATGCCCATCCAGCAACCGTATTTCCCATAATAGCTGTTATAATCGCCCAGATAATACCTATAAATCCAATAAGACTCACCACACAGCCTGTTCCAGTTATGAGGGAAATAGGTCTGACGGATAAGCTAGTTATTCCATCAAAAGCGAGTGCCAGCATTTTGCTTAATGGATAGTGACTTTCTCCTGCAATTCTTTCATGGCGTTCATAATATACTGTTGCATTTTTATATCCTACAAGCGGAACCATTCCCCGTAAAAATATATTTACTTCATGAAAATCTGCAAACCCCTGTAATACTCTTACACTGATCAATCTGTAATCTGCATGATTGTACACGGTTTCTACTCCCATCTTATCAAGCAATTTATAAAAACTTTCTGCTGTAAATCTTTTGAAAAATGTATCTGTATCTCTCTTACTTCTGACGCCATAAACTACTTCTGCACCTGCCAGATATTCATCCACCATTTGTTCCATTGCTGTAATATCATCCTGACCATCACAGTCAATAGAAATTGTAATATCGCAAACATCCTTAGCTTCCATTAAACCTGCAAGTACGGCATTCTGATGTCCTCTGTTTCTACTTTGACTGATTCCAATATAATGTTCATCCTCTTGTGCCAGCTTACAGATAATATCCCATGTCGAATCCTTTGATCCATCATTTACAAATAAAATTCTGCTTTTTGCACTGATTTTCTCCTTTGAAATCATCGTTTGAATCTGCTCCAAAAACATAGGTGCTGTAATCGGTAAAACATCTTTTTCGTTATAGCATGGTATCACTATCCATAAAATTGGTTTTGCTGGATCTAGCTTTTCCTCTTTTGACACATCATTCATATCTTCCTTTCCTCCTTTTTCCCTTTGTAATTGAATTATATTCCAATTTCTTTCCCAACTGCCTTTAATGCCGCTTCAATCACCTTATCCATATCATAATAGCGATATTCACCTAAACGGCCACCAAAAATCACATTCTGCTCTGCTGCTGCTAATGCACGATATTTCTCTGCTACTTCTTCATTTTTCTTATTATTGACCGGATAATATGGCTCCTCTCCCAGCTTCCATTCGCTCGGATATTCTCTGGAAATTACCGTAACTGGCTGTGTACCATATTCAAAATGCTTGTGCTCAATAATACGGGTATATGGAACTTCACGCTCTGTATAGTTTACCACTGCATTGCCCTGATAATTCTCCATATCCAGCTTCTCTGTTTCAAAACGAACACTTCTATATTCTAATACACCATATTTATAATCAAAATACTGATCAAGCATACCTGTATACACTGTCTTTGCAGCAATATCTGGATTTTCTTTTCTAAACTCATAGTAATCTGTATTCAGCAAAATATCTGAACCTTCTAACATTTTCTCCACGATAACTGTATATCCACCCATAGGAATTCCCTGAAAACGGTCATTGAAATAATTATTATCATAAACAAAACGAAGTGGCAGACGCTTAATAATAAACGACGGAAGTTCCTTACAATCTCTTCCCCATTGTTTCTCTGTATAGCCTTTCACTAATTTCTCATATACGGAACGTCCAACCAACGAAAGTGCCTGTTCTTCTAAATTCTTAGGTTCTGTAATCCCCAATTCTTCAATCTCTGCCTGAATCCTTGCCTTAGCTTCTGCAGGGGTTACAATATTGAACATCTTACTGAATGTATTCATATTAAATGGCAGGTTATACAACTCATCTTTATATCTTGCTACAGGAGAATTAATATAATTATTAAACTCTGCAAACTGATTCACATAATCCCACACTTCTTTATTTGATGTATGGAAAATATGTGCGCCATATTTATGTACATTAATTCCTTCTGTATTTTCACAGTAAATATTCCCTGCAATATGTTCTCTCTTGTCTATCACAAGACATTTCTTTCCTGCCTTTGTCATCTCATGTGCAAAAACAGCGCCAAAAAGACCTGCTCCTACAATTAAATAATCGTATTTTTTCATTTCTCTTCTTCCTTACTTTTTTCTAAAAATTTGTATATTCCACTCATCATCACTAACACCAATAATGGCAACATCTGAACTAAGTATCTCGAGTTACACTCCCATATACATAAAAATGCTGCCAAGCCCCAAACTGAGGTAACTACAACATTCTCTATCTGTTTTTCCTGAATCCGAATATTCACCAATAAATAGTAAGCAATCCAAAACAGCATAAGTAAATGGTAAGACTGGACATATATCAAATAGACGTTATGATATTTTCCATCTTGACAAAGAATTGATTGTAAAGGATTTTTATAAGCCGGTAATCGAGCGATATAGTCATCGCCTCCCATGCTTCCTAGTCCCCATGTTCTTAATATTTTTACACCAAAGATATGTTTTATAGTTCCTGCAATTCCTCTACTTTTAATACGCTCTTTTATTTTGTAAATATCTGCCTCATTTTTTTCTTTATATGAATCAAACGACTCTGTATAATCTACATCTTCCTGATTATATCCTCCTGAATCATTTAACATCATCATTACCCAATGTGCATATGGAAACTGGTACTGATCTTTCAATTCTGGTCCAATTTTATACTCCCTTAACAAAACACTATTCATTAAAAAAATTGTGATAACTCCTGTCACACAAATTAATGCCACACTCTTTATAAATATTTTCAGATCTCCCTGAATAAAAATATTTATAATAATTGCAATTAATACAAATGCAATTGTCATTTTTAATTTAAAGCCAATTGCTCCCAGGATTGCTCCTAATATTAAAAAGAGCCATCTTTCTTTTCCCTTACCTTCTGATTTAAATTTAGCATACAAATATACTTGCCCAACAACAAGTGGTAAAGAAAGTGTATCTGTATATGCAAACGTTGCATATAGATACAATGGGGCAGCTCCTAAAAGTACTATTCCCGTTAAAGATGCTTTTTTCTTTCCCCATAATTGCCTTAAAGTAATATAAAGTATACTTATTGCTAATTGAACACAGACAAAACTCAATATTATAGAACATGATTGTAAACCTTCTACTGAAATATCAGGTACAATGATAAGAACTATTCTAAAAACTTTTTCTAAAATAAATAATAATAATAAATTGTTAGGATATCTGGCATAGTAAGCATACCTCTCCAGATTATTTGTTTTTGCAATCTGTATAGAATCATTCAAAATTGCTCCATAATCCCACGTAGAATATATACTGGCACGCAAATTCCAAGCAATATATAACATAAATAAAAAAGAAAGAACTCTTAATATAAAATATAACTTTTCCAGTTTGTCTTCATTTAAATATAAGTAGGATTTTCTTCCATACAGAAAAATCACCGCACAACAGCCCACACTAATAAAAACACTTATACTATTTACAATAAATATTTGGTACGCTGCCACCAAAAAAATCCACAAAAAGCTTATAAATGAAATAATTGAAAATACTCCCAAATATTTTCTTCCTATTTTTTCCAATTCTTTTCCCTCATTTCCTTAATTTCCATCTTATTTCCATAATCTAGCTAATTGTTCTTTATTTTAACATAGAACTACTCCCTTTTCAACCAGACTCCTCCATATCGTACTTTCTTTTTATAGTACTTTGATTTCTCTTTCCTTGTCACTATACTCAAACTATGCTATAGTCAAGAAAGACTCCATAACTATTTATTTAAAAGGAAGTATATTATGAAAAATGATTTAAAAATATCTGTAATCATACCCGCATACAATGCGGAAAAGTATCTTACAGCAACATTAGACAGCGTAGTTTCACAAACCATGTCTGACTCTGATTATGAGATTATTATCGTTAATGATGGTTCTTCTGATCACACAGCAGACATTTTGGAAAAATATAAAAATTTATACTCAAATATAACTGTCATCAATAAGGAGAATGGCGGTCCCTCTTCTGCCCGCAATACCGGGCTTGCTACTGCAAATGGCAAATATATTTACTTTTTTGACGCAGATGACCTTCTTATTAACAATGCTCTTGAGGCTATGTTTACCAAGGCAGTGACTGAAAGCGCAGACTTAGTTATCGGAACCTATGATGTGTTGAATACTTACAAGCTTTCTTCCGTTCATACACTCGATGATCTGGTCGCCCTTGATGATATTGATAAATACAATACTGATATTTTATGGACTTTTTCTTTATCAAACAAATTATTTAAACGCGAATTAATTGAAAAGTACTCATTACATTTTCCTGATATTTCCTATTCAGAAGATGGGGCTTTTCTTGTTCAGTTTTTATATCGTTGTTCTAAGATTACCGGTCTTAATCAGGTCATCTTCCATTATAGAAGATATAATGAAGAAGATGCCCAGTCCATTACTGCCTCCGTTTCTGAATCGAAAATCAGGGACTATCTCACTGCACATGAAATGATTCTTACCTGTGCAAAGGAAAGTTTTTTACGAAATTTTCCTGAATATACAACAATCGAAGAAGCTATAGCAGATAATGAGGATATCAATAATTATTTAAACACAATCATCCACAAAGAACTGCTTATTTTATTAAATCGTTTTTATGCTAAGTTCTGGACTTTAGATTCTTCTACTGCACAGTTTCTTCTTACTCAAATCAACAGCAAATTAGAGCTATTAAATATGAAGGGACTCTGTGAACTGCGAGCCGCTCTTCCAGAATTGCCATTAACCAGTTTAAGCGCCGACTCTGAAGAAGTTTTAAAACATGCTCGTCTGACAGCCGTTCTCTATGGAGATAACAACACACAGAAAGATTTCCTCTCCTGCCTGAAATCTTTAACAGAACAGAATATGATATTTATCAAGATTATTGTTCCTTCTTCCATGAAGGCTGCAATTCAGTCAAAGAACTTATTACAGAAAAACATTATCTTTACCGACTGTAATTCAAAGAAAGAATTATTCAATGAAGCATTATCTACTGTATCCACACCATATATCATTTTCTGCGATGAAAAGATTGTTTATTCCACAGGTGCATTCCGCCATGTGAACAAGCTATTCAGCAAATTATATATAGACTTTATTACAGAAGCTATCTATCACAAAAATTATGGCAGCCTGCAGCCATTAATCTACAGCCATATTGCCGCAGACTTTTTAGCTTCTGATCAATGTGATACATTATGCCTTGGAATGGAGGCTACTTTAGCCAATAAGTTTTTCTCTGTTTCATTTTTGAAAAATAATAATATCAATTTCAACCTTGATATTATAGAATTTCTGAATAAATGTTATCACACAGGTTACTACCTTTATAAATTCAACAAACTTGTCATCTATAATGACAAGGAAGAGTCTTTCCTGAAATATACCGAAACAAAAGAAACACTTCCTCTGTTAAAAGAATATTTTAAAGTAAAACCTGTCACATTAAACAGCCCTGAACTTTTATATAATCCTTTGGAATCCGGGGAGAAATTTCGTCCAATTCCAGAAACGGAAGCGGAAGAACCGTGGACAAAGGAAGTCGAGAAATTAAAGAAGAAAAAATTGCAAAACAAAGTTACTTTTGTCTCCGTCCGCTCCAATGGTGAACTTGAAGGAAACGCTCTGGCACTCTATCCTTACATTAATGGTGAAAAGAAAATCTGTGCATACAAGTTACCGCATGATAATGAGGCTGCTCTTGCAATGTCCGAAGCTGTACTTACAAGCAAAGTTATTGTAACTGACGATTACGTTAAGTACCTGCGATACTTCCCACTCCGTCCAGAGCAACGTGTAGTTCAACTTTGGCATGCCTGTGGTGCATTTAAAAAGTTTGGACAACGTGGAACCAATATCCCTGTTCCTACTGATATCGCTACCCATGCACAATACAATCTGGTATCTGTCAGTGGAGAGAACGTGCGCTCTATTTATGCCGATGCCTTTGACGTCAATTACCAGAAAGTACAGGCTTTAGGAACACCAAGAACGGATGATTATTTTAATAAAAAACTGATTTCTAAAAAGAAACGTCAGATTTACTTAAAACATCCAAAGTTACTTTTTAAATCTGTAATTGTCTATGCCCCTACATTCCGGGACACAGACGGCAATCGAAACGAATTTCATCCGGAGATTGATTTTGATCTTCTCTCAAAATCCCTGCTTCCGAATCAGATTCTGTTAATCTGCCCTCATCCAATAATGGATGCTCCTATTTTGCCACATGAATATCGCAATATATTAGAAGTAAGAGATTTTTCGACAAATGACTATATGCTGATTTCTGATATGTTAATTACTGACTACTCTTCCGTCATCTTTGAGTACGCCTTACTTGGCAAACCAATCGCATTCTTCTGCTATGACCTTTTAAGATATGACAGAGACTTTTATCTGAAATATCCAGATGATCTGCCAGGAGATGTCTTCAAAACACAGGAAGAGCTTACGGAATATCTCAGAAATCCTGAAAAACATGTTCTCACAGACAAATATACTACTTTTGTGAAAAAATATATGTCTGCCTGCGATGGTCACAGTTGCGAACGAATCGCACAATTAATTAATTCTTATATGGAGGAGAACTAGTATGAATAAAACTACCATTTCATTTCTCAGCACTCGTGGCAGAGCAATGAATATCGATTTAAAATTAATACAGGACTATCTGGCATCGAACCTTTCTGACATAACTTTGGAATACTATCTGAAAAATACAGCTACGAAAATTCCTGCCACCAACAAACAGTTAGAAACAGCCCGTCTCTCCTTCTGCAATAACACCAGCAATATTATCTGTATGGATCCTTCTATTCCGGTGAAGCTTTCTCCTGCCTTACCGGAAGAACGGCGACTTTTAACGCTAGTCCCTTATGATTATCTTTTTAATGAATACCTAAAGTTTACAGAAAACCCTGAATTAGCACATAAGAAGACCTTCTTTCGTTGTACTCATGTACTGCCAGGTTCTCCTTTTTTCAGTAATTTTCTTAAAAACTTTTATGAATTTGAAAATGCTGCTTTTTTAGACGATATGTGTCTCCCTCTTGCCTGGGATATCACAGCTAAAGAATCAAAAGAAAATGTACGAAACAGTTTAGAATACCTTTACCCTGAAGCAAAAGGGAAAAAGATACTGACTATCCTTACGGTAAATCAGACCACTCCAGAGGAAATGACAGAACTCTTTTCTGATTTGAATTTAAAGAAATTTCTGGATGAAATCGGGGATAACTGGTTTTTACTTACCAATAACATCAATCTTCTTGAAATGTCTGGCCGATTTCCTCTTTCCTATGCAAAATGCTTTGGATATATGAAAGGTATATTTGGATTCGACAACCTACTTTATTTTTCCGATATGCTAATTACAAACAGCAGTAAACATGCTTGTACTTTTGCTTCCGCAAAGAAGCCAGTATACTATTTAAATTATGGAAAAAAACATTTCGGCATATACATGAAGCAGTTTTATCCAGATTTATACTTAGAAACAGCAGGCGAATTAACAACGCTCGATTATGAGCAGACAGATTTATCTGAGGAAGAAGAAAGATTTTGTCAGGAATTTGCTTATGATACATTTATTAATCCCTTAGAGCAAATCAAAAACTTATTCAAATAATACCCTTAAGTTAAGAAACGCCAGGGATTCTCATTTTAATTATCCCTGGCATCCCTTATTATATTTATTCTTTTACCAAATGTTTTACAATTACATTATCTAACTTTCCTACCATATAATCAAAAATCACTGCTATTCCTAAAGTAATTAAAAATACTAAAACAAAGAATGTACATGGAGAATTTTGTGTAAATCCCGTTTTGGTTAATATTATCATTGGGATTCTTTGCAATATATAAATACTAAATACTCTTTTTCCTATCCACTCTAAGACCGTACTTTTTATGGAAATCTTCATGGTAATCATTACAACAGCTAAAGTAAACAGGCAAGCCCAGACAGAATACGCTTTTATTCCATAATTTCTATTTTTGAAGCTAATCCAATATAAAACTGCCATTATTGCTCCCAGTACAATATACACATAATCATTCTTCATAACAATGCACTCAATCTGTTCCTGAAATAATGCAAACCAGCCTCCTAAAGCAAACAAAATTATCGTATTATAGAACCAAGCCGGTTGTCCCACTTTAATTTCCCAATATACAAATGCTATCGATAATATCGTAAAAATCAACATTCCAATATATAAAGAAAACTCCTTGTCAAACCATTTTAAAAAATAGAAAGAAACAAATAACAATATATATAAAACAAAAATGTCAAACATATACCAGTTTGAATTTCCAATGCCAACCCATCCTGTAAAAGAAAGTAATATTGTCTTCCAGTCAAAATGTATCTTCAGAAAAATATTCATTATTTCAAATAATATAACAGCTATATCAAAATTTAGTACTACAATCAGAAAACGCTTTACCGGCAATGTCTTTATATATCCAAATCTTTTTTTCATTATCGACTTTATCATTCCAAATCCTGAATAAAATAAAAACATAGATACAACCATTTGCCCTAAATGTGATTGCAATGATTTATATGGTGTGTCTAACACACCTGTAAGATTTAAATAAGAACTTCCATGACTTAATAAAACTAAGATTACAAAAATTCCTTTAATTACATTTGTCTGTCTAATACTGATATATTCCATGTTAAATGTATCTGGTTTTGCAATCTCAGCATTAGATATGATAATCATAAGTAATATAAGTATAAATAAAATCATTTTTCTCCCCTCTTTTCTTTTTCATCTTGTTGAACAGCTTAACGACTATTTGTAAGGTATCTGGCGATTGAATTTTCAAAGATTCTCGCTTAATTTACTAAAACCACAGCTTATATTAGCATTAAACATTTTATTTCGCAATCGAAACAAGATTTTTATAGCATTCTCTTTTTATTTTCCTTTTTACTTCCTCAAAATGTATAATCTTGCTAAATTATTTTTTCTGGTATATAATAAGAAAACATGTCAATTACTAATCGTTACTTGTAATCCTCATTTTTTATAATAAACTAATAATATTTTATGATAAGGATGGACCATATGAAAAAAATATCAGTTATTATTGCTGCTTACAATGCAGAAGAATATCTTTCAGAAACATTAGACAGCATTTTTTTACAAACGATGAATGATTCTGAATATGAAGTTATCATAATTAATGATGGTTCTTCTGACAGTACATTGGATATATTGAATTGCTACAAACAAACATATTCTAACTTAATTATTATCGATAAAGAAAACGGCGGTCCTTCTTCGGCAAGAAATGCAGGTTTAGATATTGCAAAAGGAGAATACGTCTTCTTTTTTGATGCCGATGATATTTTAGAGGGAGATGCTCTGTCTACTATGTATGAGACTGCATCCGAAAAACAGGCAGATTTATTAATTGGAAAATATGACATTTTTAATCGCCATACAACTATTGCAATTCACAATCTTGATGACTTAATTGAACTAGAAGAAATCGATAAATACAATACCGACATTTTATGGACATTTTCTTTGTCTAATAAGCTTTTCCGTAGAGATTTAATTGAAAAGTTCAATCTCCGTCTTCCACCTGTATCTTACTCAGAAGACGGTGCTTTTCTTACTCAGTTTCTATATCGCTCTTCTAAGATTGTTGGATTGGATTATATTATTTTCCATTATCGAAGATATGATGATATGAATTCCATCACAGCTTCTATTTCACCATCTAAAATCAGGGATTATATTACCGCCCATCAGATAATTCTTGCTTCTGCAGAAGAAAGCTTTTTAAGGGATTATCCAGAATATAACACAATCGAAGAAGCCCGCGAACAGAATTCAGATATTCACAACTATTTGAATACAATCATTCAAAAGCAATTACAGATTATGCTGAACCAGTTCTATATTCAGTTCTGGTCATTAGATTCGGACACAGTTCAGTTACTTGTAGATGAAATAAATAATAAATTGAAGATTTTGGATATGAGAGTAATTTCTACTCTCAGTCTTTCTTTTCCAGAATTTTCTTTATATGATATCAAGGCATCACAGGAAGATGTCCTTAAAAACGCATTTTTTACTGCCGTTCTCTATGGTGATTTGGCAAATAAAGACAACTTTATAAAGTCTTTAGATTCTCTTGAAAAACAGAATCTCATATTCATGAAAATCGTTGTACCTTCTTCTATGAAGACTGACATAGAAAAAGAGGGGATGTTGCAGGGAAACCTTTTCTTTGAAGACAGCAATTCCAAAGAGGAGTTATTTGTTTCTGCGTTAAATAACACCCAGACACCATATATTACTTTTTGTGACGCTGAAATCATTTATGCCACCGGCATTTTCCGTTTTGCTTACCGCCAGCTTATTAAACAGCAGTATGACTTTATCAGTGAGGGAATTTACCACAAAGAATACGAACAGCCACAGCCATTACTTTTAAGTAAAATAGCATATACCTCTTTAAGAAATGGCCGAAAGAATAATCCATGTCTTTCTATGGATGCCACACTGGCAAATAAATTTTTCTGTGTTGATTTTGTCAGAAAGCTTCATCTTGATTTTGGTAAAGAACTTCCTGAATTAATAAAATTATGTTATATGGAAGGTTACTATCTTTATCGTTTAGATGGTATGCTTCTTTACAATAACAGAGAGACAACCTTTATTGATTACATTGCTACTGAGAAAACTTTACCTTTTATTAAAGAGTATTTAAAAGACAAGCCAATCACCTTAAACAGCCCGGAAATTCTCTATGCACCTGCAGAATCCGGTAAGAAGTTCCGTCTTCTTCCTGATAAGACCGAAGAAGATCAGGCATGGAATAAAAAGGCTGCCTCTTTCCAGAAGAAGCCACTGAAAAATCAGGTTTTGTTTGTCTCCCCTCGTGCAGATGGTCATCTTGAGGGAAATGCCAAAGCTTTATATCCTTTTATCAAAGGTAAAAAAGTAATTTGCGCAAAACGTTTACCTCATGACCCTGAAACGGCTCTTGAAATGACGGAAGTAATTCTCACAAGTAAAGTCATTGTTACCGATGATTATGTGAAATATTTAAGATATTTTCCTTTAAGACCAGAGCAGCGAGTGATTCAGTTATGGCATGCCTGTGGCGCATTTAAAAAGTTTGGACAACGTGGAACGAATATGTCTCTTCCTGAAGACAGAGCAACACATGCGCAGTATAATCTTGTATGCGTAAGTGGAGAAAATCTGCGTTCTATTTACGCAGATGCATTTGATGTAAATTATAATAAAGTAAAGGCATTGGGCTGTCCAAGGACAGATGATTATTTTAATAAACGTCTTATTAACAAAACAAAGCGGAAAATATATTTCCGTCATCCTAGTTTAATTGGAAAGTCTGTTATTGTTTATGCACCTACCTTCCGTGATGTGGGATGTGACCGAAGTGAATTCCATCCAGAGCTTGATTTTGATCGTCTTTCTAAAGATCTGCTTCCAAATCAGATACTTTTAATCTGTCCTCATCCGGTAATGAAGAATGATATTCTTCCAAAAAAATATAAGAATATTCGTGTAATGAGAGATTTTTCAACAAATGATTATATGTTAATCTCTGATATGTTGATTACCGATTATTCTTCCGTTATATTTGAATATGCTTTACTTCGCAAACCGATTGCCTTTTTCTGTTATGACCTGCCAACCTACGACCGTGGATTCTATCTCAATTATCCAGAAGATCTGCCAGGAGATATATACACCAATCAGGATGAGCTTACAGATTATTTAACACATCCTGAAAAGCATATTCTCACCGATAAAATGAATTCTTTTGTCGAAAAGTATATGTCTGCATGTGACGGTCATAGCTGTGAAAGAATTGCTGCTTTAATCAATTCATACATGGAGGGAAAGTAAGATGAGTAAAAATATAATTTCATTTGTAAGCACTCGTGGAAGAGACTTAAATTCAGATTTACAGATTGTAAAAGATGATCTCATGACTGCTCTTCCTGATATGGAATTTCAGTATTATCTTAACAAGACTGCAACAAAAATACCTCTGATTAACACAAAGATGGAAGATGCCCGCAGAACATTCTGTAGCGAAGCGCAAAATATCATTTGCATGGATCCTTCTATCCCAATTAAAATACCAAGTGCCTCTGAAAATGAAACCCGCTTACTTTTAGCTTCTCCTTTTGATTATCAATTCAATATTTTCATGAAATATCTCGAGAATCCGAAGCAGAAAAAGAAACAGACTTTCATACGATGCACTCATGTAATTCCTGGAAGTCCTTTTACAGCGAAACTTTTCAAATCCTTCTATGAATGGGAAGATAACATTACCTTCTTAGATAATATCCCTTTACCTATTTCCTGGGATCTTATGCAGGAAGAAAAACGAGCTGCCGTGAGAAAGCAATTAGAATTTTACTACCCACAGGCAAAAGGCAAAAAGATCGTATCCATTCTTTTACTCGGTCAAAAACCGGAACCAGAGGAGGGAGAAGATTCTGTAAATCTTTTAGAAGGATTTGACTTAAAGAACTGGATGGACTCTTTAGATGATGACTGGTTTTTAATCACAAACAACTGGGACATGGTAGAAATTTCCTATCAGTTACCCTATAAATATGCCTCAAAATTTGGCTATATCAAAAATAAGATTCCAGTAAATGAAATGATGTATCTCTCTGATATGTTAATTACAAATAGCAGCAAGCACGCTGGAAACTTTGCCATTACAAAAAAACCAATCTACTACCTTGAATATTTGCCAAAGGTTTTTGGTAACTACATGAAGAAGTTCTATCCATCAATGTATTTAAAGGACATGAATGAATTGCCTACAGTTGATTTCAGCACTTTAGAATTGTCTACTGAACAAGAGAAATTCTGTCAGGAATTCTCTTATGCGCCGATGGAGAATCCACTGGAAACAATCAGAGAAATCTTTAAATCCTGATTTGCGCAGCAAAGGAGACGCTGCCCATGCAAATTCAGGATTTATTTTGAGAAAGATTTGAGGGAGGCTTCAGA
>ERZ773139.423-NODE-423-length-58184-cov-17.641952_pt1 | contig 58184 bp, 65 predicted proteins | sample MGYA00580854_ERZ773139 | MGnify/ENA primary metagenome ERZ773139 (study PRJEB29015, sample SAMEA2737809) | human gut metagenome | biome: human gut; feature: human-associated habitat; material: faeces | place: China | collected 2012 ...
CCCCATTCGGGGACCGCGCGGTTTCTCCTTTTGCGGTTTTCTGTTATTATCTGTGCCGTCTGCCGCGGAAGAAGACGGCGGCACAGGCAAGGAGCAGAATGGCGGCGGCAGCGGCGACGGCGGCAACAACAGGGAGCGCTTCGGCGTCTCTTTCAAGAACGGGAGCCGGTGACGCGGTGGGGGTCGGCGCAGGGGTCGGAGTCGGTGCAGCCGTGGGTGCGGGAGACGGCGAAGGTGAAGGCGAAGGCGTGACTTGCGCCTCCTCGGCGCGGCGCAGCTCCGTGTGATACTGCGCGTAGTCGGCCATGAGCGTGCAGTAATCGGCGAGCGCGTCATACGGCTTCGGCAGCGAGAGCGTGAACATGACGATAACGATCGGCTCGTCGGTGTAAACGATGGCGCAGTCGTTGATATACTGCGTGGTCAAAACCTTGAGATAGCCGTATTTATGCGCGATCTCGTAGCTTTGTTCATGGTAGTTGAAATAGTTTTTTGGCTCCGCGAGGCGCATCATGTCGATCAGACCCGGGAAGCGTTCAGACTCCGTCTGGAGAAGGTTCAGACAGTGGATCATCTGGCGGGCGGTGAAGTAGTTATCCCGAAAAAAGATCGGGTCGAGCGAGTCCGGATCGTCGGTCATATAGGGGACGATCATGCTGCGGTACTCCCGAAAGCCGCCGAGCTTCATCCAGAGCCGGTAGGCAAGATCGTTGTCGGAATCGACGATCGTAAGCTCCAACGCCTTGGCGTAGGGGTAGCCGTCAATTCTCTCGTTGAGCGTCATTTCCCCGCTGCATACCCGTTCGGTGTAGACCATGTTGAGCGGCACCTTCTGCATGCTTGCCGCCATGTGGTATATATCGCCGTTTAGAAAATACTCCTCGCCGGTGACGGTATTTCTGTAGCCGAGAGCGACCTTCTCCGGGTCAATGCCGCGCTCGGACAGAAAGACCTCGACGACCTCGTCCCATGTCTTGCCTTGGAAGCGGTCGTCATCGTCCGCTGCGTGGGAGGGAACGGCGCAGAGCAGCGCGAGCAGAAGACACAGCGCCGCGGCAAAGCCGGCAGCCCTTTTTCCTGCGATCATGGAAACCTCCGCAATGAAAGATAGACATGCTATTTATACCCCTTTTTTCGTCGCTTGACAAGGGCACGAGACGCTGACAGACGGTGCGGACTGTCTTTTCGGTTGCGCGCGGCTCCGGTACGGTATAAAATGAAAGAAAAATCCGGAGGATCAAGAATATGAGTGTTCAAATTTTTGGCACGCTTGGGCCGTCGTGCGCGGATGCCGCGACGCTTGCGCGGATGATCGGCGCGGGCATGACGGGCATCCGGCTCAACTTGTCGCATACAACGCTGCGCGAGGCAAAGCCGTATCTGGATGCGGTGCGTGCCGCCGAGCGGGAGACCGGCCGGAGCATCGGCCTGCTGCTCGATATGCAGGGACCGGAGCTGCGCGTCGGGCGGCTCCGTGAGCCGATGGCGCTCGAAGAGGGATCGCACGTCGCGCTCGGCGAGGACGGTATCCCGCTGCCGGAGGAGGTGCTGCGCGCCGTCACGAAAGGGCAGAGCATCCTTCTGGACGACGGAAGGCTCCGGCTCCGCGCCGAGAGCGCGGACCGCGCGCTCGTCGAGCGGGGCGGCGTGCTCCGTTCCCGCAAAAGCGCGGCGCTACCGGGCGTGGAGATATCGCTCCCGGCCATGACTGCGCAGGACCGGGAAAATCTCGCGCTTGCGCCGTCGTGCGGCGTCACGGCAGTCATGCAGCCGTTCGTCCGCAGCGCGGACGATCTGAAAGCCGTGCGCGCGGCTATGAACGAGTGCGGCGGCACAGACATCCGGCTCTTCGCCAAGATCGAAAACCGCCGCGGCATGGACGCGCTCGCGGAGCTGCTGCCGCACGCGGACGAGATCGTCATTGCGCGCGGCGATCTCGGCAACGCCGTGCCGCTCTGGGAGCTTCCCGCTGTGCAGAAGCGCATTGCCGCCCGCTGCCGGGAGAACGGTACGCCGTTCATGGTCGTAACGCAGATGCTCGCCTCCATGGAGCACTCGCGCGTGCCGACCCGCGCGGAGATGAGCGACGTATTTAACGCCGTGCTGGACGGCGCGGCGTCCGTCATGGTCACGGGCGAGACCGCCGCGGGCGAGTATCCGGCGGACGTTATCCGCTATCTCGCGCTCGCCGCGCATGCCGCGGAGACGTTTTTAAAAGAAAACGGGATATAAGGCAACCGGCGGAGGAAAACTTCCGCCGGTTTCTGCTTATATAGATTCTGCGCGTTACTGCATCACCGTGCCGTCGGCAAGAGTGATAGTGCAGCCATTGAAGATGATGGTGCCGTTATTTACAAGACTTGTGACCGTGAAGTCACCGGTCAGCGTCCACACGCAGCCCGATCCGACCGTCACGACGGCGTGATTCTCTGCCGCCGCGGCGCAAAGGATCGCAAGATTTTTTCTTGTTGTTTTCAAAAGGAATGACATCCTTTTGGGTCTCTGGTGTAAGCATACGGCGGCGTCCGGAAAGCAGACGGAAAACCGCCTGCCGCAGAAAAAATTTTAACCACAAGTTGAATGACAAATGGAAAAACGTATGGTATAGTGCATACAGAAATTGAAATTCACGAAAGGAAATGCGATCATGAAGGCTATTTCTTCCGCCATCTTCTCCATGAGCGAACAACAGGCTGTTTTCGAGCAGGAAAACAGCTGCCGCGAAGCGCGTCCATGGCAGGAGAAGCGAGAGAAGGAACCTCGGATCGGCGATACGGTATACCCGGTGTAACGGGACTGCCGGGCCACACTTCCTTCGGAGATCGTATAAGCCGCCTGCCTGGAGAAAAAGGCAGGCGGTTTTTTGCGCCTGCGGATATCTGAACTTGTCAGGAGGTGATGAAAAATGGACTTTCCCGCGATCGATCCGGTAAAGACCGGCGACAATATCACAAAGCTCCGAAAGGCCGCAGGCCTTTCCGTACACGATGTACAGGCGGCGTTTGGCTTTAACTCGCCGCAGGCGATCTATAAATGGCAAAACGGAACGGCGCTGCCTTCTGTGGATAATCTTGTCTGTCTCGCAGCGCTGCTGCGCGTCCGGATGGATGATATCCTCATCACAGATCGTTCCTGAATTTTCGGTCGGGAGCCGATACTTCCGCTTCTATGGTCCGCTCGTCTAACAGGATAGGACGCAGCCCTTTCACGGCTGTAATGACCGGTTCAAATCCGGCGCGGATCTCCATATATGGTGCCTTCGTCTAATCGGACAGGACGCAAGCCTCTCAAGCTTGTAATGCCGGGTTCAAGTCCCGCAGGCATCACCACCTCGTCAGAAGAAGTCAGCACCGTTCCGTTTCCGCCTTGCGGCGAAAACTGCGCTACGCTGACTCCTTCTTCCTTTCCAAATCGAACCCGCTCCGCCGGGCTTCGATTTGGTTCCCCCTGAGAGCAAACACCGTTCCGTTTCCGCCTCGCGGCGAAAACTACACTACGCTGACTCCTTCTTCCTTTCCAAATCGAACCCGCTCCGCTGGGCTTTGATCTGGGCCTTGATTTTATAATTCTGTATTGGGGTGTAGCCAAGCGGTAAGGCAGCGGACTTTGACTCCGCCAGTCGCCGGTTCAAATCCGGCCGCCCCAGCCACGCCGCCGCGGACCGTGCCGGTCCGCGGCGACTTTTTTTATGCCGTGCATAAAAACTTCTCTCTGCCGTGTCTCGATGGCCGGAGGGAAAAGTTGACCGGCTGTGATAAAATGAAAAAGAAGGGAAGGGAAGGAAATGGACGAGCGGATAAAGCCTACGGCGCACTACCATCTGCCAGGACTTTTTGAGTTTTACGAATTTTACCGCGTGTTTCTGCCGCTGTTTTATGAGCACCGGGAATGGTTTTACGACTGGTGCGACATCGACTCGATCTACGGCGCGCCGGCGGACTGCCTCTGGGACGGCGGACGCACCGGGTACGGGGACGATGATCCGCGCGAGGTGCTCTCGCTGCTGCGCGAATACGGCATTTCGGCGCGGCTCACGTTCAGCAATTCGCTTCTGCGGGAGGAGCATCTCTCGGATAAAAAGTGCAGCGGTCTCTGCGCGCTTTTCAATGAGAGCGAAACGCCGCGAAACGGCGTCATCGTCCATTCGGAGCTGCTGCTCGACTATCTCCGGCAACGGTATCCCAAGTTGTATTTCGTGTCCTCTACGACCAAGGTGCTGACGGATTTTCGGGACTTTCGGAAGGAACTCGAGCGGGAGGAGTTTTCGTATGTCGTGCCGGATTTTCGCCTGAACCGGAGGCTTGACCGGCTCGGCATGCTCCCGCAGACGGAAAAGGACAAGGTGGAGTTCCTCTGCAACGAGTGCTGCGATTTCGGCTGCGCCGAGCGGCGGGCATGCTACGAAGCCGTCAGCCGCCAAAACCTCGGCGAGGATGCGCCGGAGCACCGCTGCGCCGCACCCGACGGCGCGCAGGGCTACCGGTTTTCCAAAGCCATGAAAAATCCCGGCTTCATCGGCGCGGCGGACATTCGGGATATATATCTTCCCATGGGATTTTCCCATTTCAAGATCGAGGGCCGCACCCTCGGCAGCGCAGTGCTGCTGGAGTTTCTGCTGCACTACCTGACAAGACCCGAATACCATCTCCCGGTCCGCGAGGAAATCTATCTTGACGGCATGCTCGATCTCTTTTAAAAAGAAGCGGAGAACGCAGGGCGCGGCGGGGGATCGACCGGGCTGCTTTCCTGGATTTTTACAATGAGAAAAAAGTGTGTAAAAATCTTGTAAAAAATGTTCTTGCACTTTTTACGATGTTGTACTATAATCACGACAAAAACCCGGTATGCTGTCTCCGGTTTTGTTACTTTTATCCGAAACGGGTGTGAGGTATGGCATCTTTCAACGCTGTTATAGAGCATCTGCACGAAGTGAATCTTGTCTCCATGCTGGTGCGCTTTGCCATCGCACTTCTCGGCGGCGGCATCATCGGCATGTCCCGCGGCAAGCGCCAGCACGCCGCCGGACTGCGCACGCATCTTCTCGTGTGCATCGGCGCGGCGTCCGTTATGATGACGAGCTTGTATCAGGCACAGAATCTCGGTGTGCCGGGCGATGCGTTCCGTATGCCGGCGCAGGTCGTGAGCGGCGTCGGCTTCCTCGGCGCGGGCAGCATCCTCGTCACCGGCAAGCGCCACGTCACCGGCCTTACGACCGCCGCGGGCCTGTGGGCCTCGGCGTGCATGGGCCTTGCCGCGGGCGCGGGCTTCTATGAGGGTGCGCTGATGATGTGCGTGCTCATCTATGTTGTGCTCGTTTCTCTCAACAAGCTCGATTCGACCCATGTGAAGGCGTCGCGGGTGATGAACGTATATGTGGAGCTCAAGAGCGGTGTGCCGCTCAGCGCGCTGCTGCGCGCGGTCAAAAGCATGGGCATTCAAGTCAACGACATACAGGATATCGGCTCGCGCAGCGCGGAAACGCACGGATACATTCTGGAGCTGGAGATCATGCGGCCGGAGCTGGGTCATGTAGAGGCGGCCGAACAGGTTGCGAAGATCGAGCAGGTCGAGTTCTGCGAGGAAATGAAGGCGTAAAACGGTCAAACGCCCTCACTCCGTGGAGGGGGCGTTTGAGGGGCTGCGGCTCGCCGCAGCGCACTCGCTCCGCCCGCACGCTTGCGATCTGATAAGTATTTTCCCGACGCGCATGCCGCCGGCAAAAATGTTTTTAACCTAACCTCATTTGCTCCTGCGGGAGCAGACTCTGCGAGACAACAGACCGGCGGCTTTCCGAAAAGGAGAGCCGCCGGTCTTGTATAATTTATAATATCCAGAAGAGCGCCGCACCGAGGAATGTGCCGACGGCGTAGCCGAGCGCGCCGCAGATGAGACCCGGCGCAGTGAGCGCGTCGCAGCGCAGCTGCTTTGTGACCGCCGGGATAAACGCCGGACCGTACAGCCCTGCCGTCATCGTGACGATGGCGCAGTCCGCGCCGATGCGGAAAATGCGGCAGAGCAGAAGATGCAGCAGCGCGGAGCATACGGTGATGGAGGCGAGCAGCGCGACCGTGTGCAGCAGATTCCCGCCGAGCGTCCCGAGATCGAGCGAGCTGGCAAGCGCGAACGAAAAAACGAGAATGAGATAATGTCCCGCGGCGGAATTTTCCTTCACATTCCGCACCTTCGGCACGAACGAGAGCGCAAGCCCGAGCGTCGTTCCCGCGATCATCACCGCCGGGACGAGCGGATCGGTGAGCGCGCCGCCCTTGACCTTCCATATCGCAAAGCCGATGACCGCGCCGACGAGCACGCATGCGAGCGAGAGGGCGAGATTTCGCACGATGCCGCGGTGGAAGCCGTTCCATTCGAGCGCGTCCACATTTTCCGCGCCGCCGTTCTCGCGCATGTAAGCGCCCTGCTTTGCGTGCCGGTCGAGAACTTTGGCGCAGAGAGGCTTCGCAAGCGTAAGGATGAATATGTAAAAGACCGTGCCGACGATCATATCGGAGAGATTGCCAATGGCGATCGTGTCGCCCGGCACGCCGAGAATGACGCCGATGGCGTTGAAGTTCGGCGAACCGCCGGTATACATGCCCGCGGCCATCGCGGCAAGCTGCCGTCCCCACGGGAAGCCGGCCCCGAGCGTCCGTCCCAAAACCACAACAACGGCGCTCACGGCAAGCAGCAGAAGCGCAAACGAGATGAGCACCGGCTTTGCGAGCCGCCGCACATCGGCGAGATTTGTGCCGAACATCAATAGCGGAATGGCGAGCCCGATGCATACATAGCTGCCGATCTGCCCGACATCGGCGTTCAGCCGGACGTCCAGCCCGGCCTTCCGGCAGAGAAACGCCGCCACCGCGACGACAATGCCCCAGAAATACGCCATGGCGATCGTGCCGAATGTGCGCACGAGCCCCTTTTCCCGCTGCCGCAGGATAAGCACCGGCACACCGAACACCGCAATAAGCTGCAAAATCGTAACGATCATGTTTCTTCCTCCCCATATCACTCATAAGCATACCGGATTTTCGGCGGAATGAAAAGAGAAAAGAGAGATTTTTCACATACCCTTTTCAAAATTGAATTAAAGTGATAAACTGCGGAGGAAGAAAAGGAGGGAAGTACATATGGATATTTTATCTCAGCTCAACAGTCCGGTCATGTATCTCATCTGCGGCGGCATTATTTTCTTTGTTGCGCTGGTGTGCGTGTTCTTCATGGTACGCGCCTACCGCGCCGGCGTCGCCATCGGTATGGACAAAACGAAAATGAAGCGCACCATCACCGCGAGCGCCACGTTTGCCGCGCTTCCGAGCGTCGGCATCCTGCTCGGCGTCATCGCACTCTCGGGCAGTCTCGGTACGCCGTGGTCGTGGCTGCGCCTTTCGGTCATCGGCGCGCTGCACTATGAAACGCAGGTCGCGGAGGCCGCGGCGGAGGCAGTCGGTCTGCCGGGCCTTTCGGCCTCGGCAATGACGCCGCAGGCCTTTACCACGATCGCCCTTCTGATGGGCGTCTGCATCATGTGGGGCATGGTGTTTTCGATTTTCTTTAATAAGAAATATCTCTCGCGTCTCAAAGCGCCGAAGGAAAACGGCGCGGCGGGCGGCGGCTTCGGCGACACGGCCATGACTGCCATGTTCATCGGTCTTGTCAGCGCGTACATCGGCAGCTACATCGGCGCTCTCGTCTCCGGCGCGGGACGGTTCACGTTTGCGGGAAGCTGGATGCCGCTTGCGGTCGTTGCGGTGTCGGCGGCGGTGATGGCGGTGTTTGTATGGCTCGCCGAAAAGAAGAACGCCGCGTGGGTCGATAACTTTTCCATTGCGGGCAGCATGCTCGCGGGAATGGCGGCAGCGGTGCTGCTGCGCGGCGTGTAAGGAGGAAATGCAATGAACGAACAGGAAAAGACCGTCCGGTTTGAAGCCTACAACCGCCGGACGCACACCTATGGCCGCATCGCCTGCGGCGTGACGCTCGTGCTGCTGCTCGGCGCGCCGTTTCTGATGGGCTACATTCTCGGCGCAATGCCCGATATGCGCGCGTTCGGCAGGGGATTTCTTGCCATCGGTATCGTGTGGCTCGTGAGCTGCGTGGCGGAATATCTCGTCTATACGCCGATGCTCGGCGCGGGCGGCGGGTATCTCGCATTCATCACAGGCAACCTCATCAACATGAAGATCCCGTGCGCGGTCAACGCGCGCGATATCGTAGGGGCCAAGACCGGCACGCCGGAAAACGAGATCATCTCCACGCTCTCGATCGCCACGGCGTCGCTCGTGACGATCGTCATTCTTGCGCTCGGCGTACTGCTGCTCATCCCGCTGCAGCCCGTGCTGCAAAGCCCGGCGCTCCAGCCGGCATTTGACAATGTCGTTCCCGCGCTCTTCGGCGCGATGGCGTATAAGTACTACCGGAAGAACATGAAGATCGCGCTCTGGCCGCTTGTCCTTATGAGCGTGCTCTTCATCCTCGTGCCGGGGCTGCTCGGCTCAACGAGCTTTATGATATTGCCCTCCGGCGCGATCGCCATCGGCGTGGCGTACTTCCGGTACCGCCGCTCGCGGAAGGAGACGGCGGCATGAGAGTCGTAGGCTATGTTCTGCTCGCCGTGCTCGGCGTGCTCGTGCTGCTTATGCTTGCGGCAGTGATCCGCACGCTGTGCATGAAGAAAAAAACCTCGGATTATACGCCGCACCCGGACGCCGCGCGCGAGCGGGAGTATGCGGAAAAGCTCTCGCGCATGGTAGCGTATGAGACCGTGTCCCACCCGGACGATCCGGAGCTCGAAAAGTTCCGCGGCTTTCATAAGCTGCTCGCGGAGCTGTATCCGACAGTACACGAAAAGCTGGAAAAAACGGAGATCGACGGGAATCTCCTGTTCTTCTGGGAGGGCAAAAACCACGACAGGCCGCTCGTGCTCATGTCGCATCAGGACGTTGTCCCGGCGGAGGGAACATGGGAGCACGCGCCGTTCTCCGGCGACATCGCCGACGGCAAGGTCTGGGGCCGCGGCGCTTCAGACACAAAGTGCAGCGTCATGGGCTTTTTTCAGGCGTGCGAGGAGCTGCTGCGGGAAGGGTACGTCCCCGAGCAGGACGTGTACCTCTCGTCCTCCTGTACGGAGGAGTTCGCCGGACCCGGCGGCGGCAAGCTCGTGGACGAGCTGCGTCGGCGGGGTGTGAAGCCGTTCCTCGTCTGCGACGAGGGCGGCGGCATCATCTCCGAGCCCATCGGCGGCATTCATGGAAATTTCGCCATGCTCGGCGTGTTTGAAAAGGGAAAGGCGGATGTGCGTTTCACGGCGCGCTCCAACGGCGGCCATGCGAGCGCGCCGCCGAAAAACTCGCCCGTGGCGCGGCTTGCGGCGTTTGTGGACAGCATGGAAAAGCACCCGCCCTTCCGGAAAAAATTCGAGCCGGAGGTGAGCGCGATGTTTGCCCGGCTCGCGGCGTACGCGCCCTTCGCACTGCGGCTTCTCTTCGGCAATCTCTGGCTTTTCGCGCCGCTTATGAAGCTCGTCATGCCCGCGCTCTCGCCGCAGGCGGGCGCCATGCTGCGCACAACGGCGGCCTTCACGATGCTCTCCGGTTCGGACGCCTGCAACGTGCTGCCGCAGGAGGCAAGCGTGTGGGCCAATCTCCGGTTCATCCCGCATCAGGGAATGGACGAGAGCCTTGCGCTTATCAAAAAGCGCGCGGAAAAGTACGGTATCGAGACAGAAGTTCTCTCCGCGAGCGATTATTCTGCCCCCGCGGATATCCACGGCGAGGCGTGGCGGCGCGTGACCGATACGATCGCCGAGGTGTTTCCCGGCCTTGCCTGGAGCCCGTATGTCATGACCGGCGCGACGGACGCGAAGAACTATCAGGCGATCTGCGATAACTGCATCCGCTTTGCCCCGGTGATCTACGGCCCCGAGCAGATGCGCGGCATGCATGGCGTCAACGAGAACATCGAAACGGCGTGTTTGCCGGGCGCGGTGGATTTCTATAAGGCGCTCATTGGCAAAAATCGCTGAAATTGCAATTTGGAAACGATTTTTTGGGTCAAATCTATTGCAAAATCGAATCAATCGGGCTATATTACAACCAAAGAAAAAACCATTCGGAAAGGGTGAAGTTATTTATGGCAGGAGCACACAGAATCGGCATCCTGACGAGCGGCGGCGACGCCCCCGGTATGAACCCCGCGATCCGCGCCATCGTCCGCACGGCCGGCGCTGAGGGAATCACCTGCATCGGCATCCGCCGAGGTTACGCCGGACTCATCAACGGCGATGTTTTTGAGTTGACCGGCAACGACGTAGACGGCATTGCCCGCCGCGGCGGTACCATTCTCTATACCGCCCGCAGCGAGGAATTCCGCACGGAAGCCGGTGTTGACAAAGCCGCAAAAGTCTGCAAATATCTTGGCATCGACGGCCTTATCACCATCGGCGGCGACGGCACTTACCGCGGCGCGCTGGAGCTGGCCCGCCGGGGTGTCCGCGTCGTGGGTATCCCCGCGACGATCGATAACGACATGGGCTGCACCGAGTATACCATCGGCTTTGATACCGCCTGCAACACCGCAATCGAGGCCATCGATAAGCTGCGCGACACCGGGCAGAGCCACGAGCGCGTGTCGGTCGTAGAGGTCATGGGCCGCAACGCCGGCCATCTCGCGCTCTACACCGCCTTGGCTGCCGGCGCTTCCGCCGTGCTGCTTCCCGAAAAGGAAGTCGATCTCGAGCATGATGTGATCGATGTGATCCGCCGCGGCTGCATCCACGGCCGCCGCCACCACATCGTCGTCGTCGCCGAGGGCGTGGGCCATGTCCACGAGTACGCGCAGACGATCGAAGAGGAGACCGGGCTCGAGACCCGCGTGACGGTCCTTGGCTACATCCAGCGCGGCGGCGCGCCGAGCGGACGTGACCGTGTGTCCGCCGCGATGATGGGCGTGCGCGCGATCGACGTGCTCAAGTCGGATGCCTCGAGCCGCGTCATCGTCGAGCGGAACGGCCGTTTCGAGGATATGGACATCGAGGAAGCGCTCCAGATGAAGCGCGAGCTCGACGAGGAGATGTTCGTTGCCTGCAACCGCATCGACACCTCTTATCAGTACCACCACAAGAAAACCACCTGAGCCGGAGGGCGTCCTCCGGGCGATGAACAAATGAAAAAATGCGGTGTCTCGCAAAGAGGCACCGCACTTTTTGCCGGAGGATCTATGAAGAAATTTATCGGAAACAAAGACTTTTACAAGCTGGTCGCGGCGCTCGCGCTGCCGCTGCTGCTGCAGAACGCCGTATCGACGTTTGTGAATCTGCTCGATAACCTTATGGTCGGGCGGATCGGCACGGAATCGATGTCGGGCGTGTCCATCGTCAACCAGCTTCTGTTCGTATATAATCTCTGTCTCTTCGGCGGCACGGGCGGCGCGGGCATTTTCGGCGCGCAGTTTTTCGGCCGCGGCGACTATAACGGCGTCCGGCATACGCTGCGCTTCAATATCCTGCTCTGCGCCGGGTTTACAGTGATCGCCACGGTGCTGCTCGCGCTCATCCCGGATACGCTCATCGGCGCGTTCCTGCACGAGGCGGGCACCGGCGGCGATCTCGCGCTCACGCTCTCGGAAGGCGAGGACTACCTTCGCATCATGCTCTTCGGTCTGCCGGCGTTCTGCCTTACGACGGCGTATGTGAGTATACTGCGCGTCACCGGCGACAACCGTCTGCCGATGAAGGCGAGCATCGCGGCGATCTTCGTCAATCTCGTTTTCAACTATCTGCTCATCTATGGCAAGCTCGGCTTCCCGATGCTCGGCGTCCGCGGCGCAGCCATTGCCACGGTGCTCTCGCGCTATGTGGAGTTCGGCCTGATCCTGCTCGGCACCCACGGGAAGAAAACGCCGCCGCGGTTTATCCGCGGGCTGTACCGCGGCTTTGCGATCCCCGGCCATCTCGCCGGGCAGATCGTCCGCAAGGGCATGCCGCTGCTCGTGAACGAGATGTTCTGGTCGCTCGGCATGACGATGCTCACGCAGTGCTACTCCTACCGCGGGTTGGACGCCATTGCCGCGCTGAACATCAACTCCACGGTGCTCAATCTCTTCAATACCGTTATCTTCACGATGGGCAACACCGTCGGCATCATCATCGGCAACCTGCTCGGCGCGGAGGAGTATGACCGCGCGCGGAATTACTGCCCGAAGCTCGCTGCGCTCAGCTGCGCGGCCAGCGCGGCGGTCGGCGTTGTGATGTTCCTCGTCGCGCCGTATGCCCCGCGGCTTTACAACACCTCCCACGAGATCATGACGCTCGCCGCGTCGCTCATGCGCATCTGCGCTCTCATGCTGCCGGTCCACGCCGTGGTAAATGCCGCGTACTGGACCATCCGCGCCGGAGGCCGGACGTACATCACCATGCTTTCGGACAGCGTGTTCACCTGGGTCGTGTCGGTATCGATCGCGTGGGTGCTCATCCATAAAACGGGTCTGCCGCTCGTGGAGGCGTACCTCTTTGTGAATCTCGCCGACCTTATCAAAATGGTCATCGGCATCGTGCTTCTCCGCCGCGGCATCTGGGTGCGCAACATCGTCACCGGCGAGGAGATCGCGGCCGGGAATGCTGCGGGCTGATTTCCGGTTGTATTTTTCACCGTTTCGGTGTAAAATCGTTTCAATGAGGTGAGAACAATGCATCGAATCGGTGTTTTTGACAGCGGCATCGGCGGCCTTACGGTGCTGCGCCAGCTCCGGCGGGCATTCCCGCAGCTGGATATGGTATATCTCGGCGACACCGCCCGCGTACCCTACGGCGGGCGCTCGGTCGAGACGATCACGCACTATGCCGAGGACGACGTGCGCTTCCTGCTCCGCAAGGACGTGGAGGCGATCGTCATCGCCTGCGGCACGGTGAGCTCCAACTCGCTCGACGCGCTGCGCGAAATGTTTGACCTGCCGATCTACGGCGTGATCGAAAGCGCGGCGCGGCTTGCTGCGAGCATGACGAAAACGCGCTCCGTCGGCGTCATCGGCACGCAGGCAACGGTCAAGAGCGGGGCATACGAAACGCACATCCGCGCCATAGACCCCGGTATACACGTCGTCTCCCGCGCCTGCCCGCTTTTTGTGCCGCTTGTGGAAAACGGCATCGCGCCGGACGATATCGTCGCGGAGACAGTCTGCTCGCGGTATATGGAGGCCTTTGACGGCAAGAATATCGACGCGCTCATCATGGGCTGCACGCATTACCCCGTGTATCGCCCGGCGCTCGAAAAGCGGCTGCCCGGCGTGCGGATGATCGATGTCGGCGAAGCGCTCGCCGAAGCGCTGCGGCCCCTTTTCGCCGAAAGCCGCGGCACCGGCGCGGTCGAATACTACGTTACGGAGCGCAGCGCCGCCTTTGACGAGATCGTCCGCGTCATGGATCCTTCGCTTGACCCTGCCGCCATCCGCGTGGAGAACGCTTTTATACAGTAAAATATAGAAAAATGAGCCGTTTTCGTTACCGAAAACGGCTCATTTTGTGTAGAAACCAGCCGGGAAACATACTTGACGAACACGCCGATGTGTAATATAATTTTGCTATCGATATAGTGCAAAACTCAACAAAAGAGATATAAAATGTGGAGGAGTCAGCATGGATAAGCAGACCAAGTCCGGAATGCCTGTGGATGAAAGCAAATATTCCTTTACGATCCCCCGCACGGACGAGCCGAGAGAGAAGATCCTCAAGCTCGGCGCGATGATCACCGACCGCATCGGCAAGGTCACGGGCAACGATCCCGAGTATTGGGGACTCGCGGGCGTTGTTACGGACGAAATGGCGGATGTCGCGCTCAAGATGAAGGTGCGCAAGCCGAAAACGACAGCGCAGATCGCCGCGCTCACCGGCAAAAGCGAGGAAGAGCTCGAAAAGCTGCTCACCGAGATGGCGTACATCGGCCTTGTCGAGTACAACTGGGAAAATCTGGACGGGAAAAACCCGAACCACGAGAAGCGCTGGACGCTGCCGCAGTTCGTTCCGGGCAGCGCGGAGTTCGTCAACATGCGTCAGTCGCAGATCGACGAGCACCCGGAGGTCGCGGCGTTCTTTGAGCGCATGACGTTCCTCCCGCTGGAGAAGGTCACGCCGATGGTGCCTCCCGGAGGCGCCGGCATCGGCATGCACGTTATCCCCGTGGAAAAGGCGATCGAGACCGAGAACAAGTCCGTCTCCATCGAGCACATCTCCCACTGGCTGAAAAAGTACGACGGCGTTTACGCCGCTTCGCCCTGTTCCTGCCGTATGTCCCGCGCCAAGCTCGGCGAGGGCTGCGGCGACGATCCGCAGGACTGGTGCATCGCCGTGGGCGATATGGCGCGCTACGTCGTCGAGACCGACCGCGGCCATTACATCACCTATGACGAGGTGCTCGAGATCCTGCACAAGGCCGAGGAGAACGGCTTTGTCCATGAGATCACGAACATCGACGGCGAAGAGAAGATCATCGCCATCTGCAACTGCAACGTGAACGTCTGCAACGCGCTGCGCACGAGCCAGCTTTTCAACACGCCGAACCTCTCCCGCAGCGCCTACGTTGCGAAGGTCGAGAGCGAAAACTGCGTTGCGTGCGGCCGCTGTGTTGAGACGTGTCCCGCGGGCGCGGTGAAGCTCGGCCAGAAGCTCTGCACGAAGGACGGCCCCATCGAGTACCCGCGCCACGAGCTGCCGGACGAGACCGCCTGGGGCCCGGATAAGTGGGACATCAACTACCGCGACAACAACCGCATCAACTGCTACGATACCGGTACGTCCCCGTGCAAGACGGCGTGCCCGGCGCACATCGCCGTGCAGGGCTATCTGAAGCTCGCCGCGCAGGGCAAGTACCGCGAGGCGCTCCAGCTTATCAAGCGCGAAAACCCGTTCCCCGCCGTATGCGGCCGCATCTGCAACCGCCGCTGCGAGGACGCCTGCACCCGCGGCACCGTCGATCAGGCCGTCGCCATCGACGAGGTCAAGCGCTTCATTGCCCAGCAGGATCTCGAAGCCGCCACACGATTCATCCCCGAAAAGGTCATCCCGAAGGTCGAGGGCGGATTTGATGAGAAGATCGCCATCATCGGCGCGGGGCCGGCGGGCATGTCCTGCGCGTACTTCCTCGCCGAGAAGGGCTACCGCCCGACCGTGTTCGACAAATCTCCCCGTCCCGGCGGTATGCTGATGAACGCCATTCCGAACTTCCGTCTCGAAAAGGACGTTGTGGAGGCCGAGATCGACATTCTGCGCGAGATGGGCGTGGAATTCCGCTGCGGCGTGGATGTCGGCAGGGACGTCACCATCCCCGAGCTGCGCGCGCAGGGCTACAAGGGGTTCTATGTTGCCGTCGGTCTGCAGGACGGCGGACGTCTCCGCGTTCCCGGCGATGACGCCGAGGGCGTCATGTCCGGCGTGGACTTTACGAAGAAGGTCAACCTTGCGCCCGAAACGAAGCTCACCGGCAAGGTCGTTGTGATCGGCGGCGGCAACATCGCCTCCGACGTCGCCCGCACCGCCGTTCGCTGCGGCGCGGAGAGCGTGACGCTCTATTGCCTGGAGGGGTACGACGAAATGCCTATGGGCGAAGAGGACCGCACCGAGTGCGAGCGCGACGGCATCTCCATCCATGCCGGCTGGGGCCAGACCGCGATCGACACCGAGAACGGCCATGCCAGGGCCATTCGCTTCCGCAAGTGCCTGTCCGTTAAAAATGCCGAGGGCCGCTTCGCCCCCGCGTTTGACGACGCCCGGACCGAGACCGCCGAGGCGGATACGATCCTTTACTGCATCGGCCAGCACGCCGCCTGGGGCGAGCTGCTCGCCGGAACAAAGGTGGAGTTCAACCCCAACGGCACCGTCAAGGCCGATCCGCTGACCTACCAGACCGCCGAGCCCGACATCTTCGTCGGCGGCGACGCCTACACCGGCCAGAAGTTCGCCATCGACGCCATCGCCGCCGGCAAGGAGGGCGCCGTGTCCCTGCACCGCTTTGTGCAGCCGAACACGAGCCTCACCATCGGCCGCAACCGCCGGCAGTTCATCGAGCTCGATAAGAAAAACGTTCTTCTCGATATCAACAGCTTTGACAACACACCGCGCCAGCGCCCCGGCTACAACGAGGAGCTGCGCCGCACGATGCAGGACGGCCGCGCATGCTTCACCGAGGAGCAGGTCAGGGCCGAGACCGCCCGCTGTCTCGGCTGCGGTGCGAGCGTCGTCGATCCGAACAAGTGCATCGGCTGCGGCATCTGCACGACGCGCTGCGGCTTTGACGCCATCCGTCTCCACCGCGAGCGTCCCGAGTGCAGCACCATGGTGCGCAGCGAGGACAAGATGAAGGCCATCCTGCCGTATATGCTCAAGCGCGCCGTGAAGATCAAGCTCAAGGGCAAAAAGGGCTGAGCATGCACGAGCTCGGGATCGTATTCCACATGATAAAAACCGTCGAGCGCATCGCGGAGGAAAACGCTCTTACGAGTGTTTCCTCCGTCACGCTCGAGCTCGGCGAGGTGTCCGGCGTTGTGCCGCACGAGCTCACATCCTGCTGGAACTGGGCCGTTGCGCAGACGGAGGTTTTGAAGGGCGCGGAGCTTAGGATCGAGACCATTCCCGCCGTGACGCTTTGCGAGAGCTGCAATCGAACATATCCGACCGTCCCGCAGGGGCGCGTCTGCCCGCTGTGCGGCAGCGAGAAAACCGTGCTCCTGCAGGGCAACGAGATCAATCTCAAAGAAATCGAGGCTTGCTGAAATGGACAGTGTACGCATCATAGAGATCAAGGAGAGCGTTTTTGCCGACAACGACCGCGAGGCCGACCGTGTCCGCGCAAAGCTCAAGGAGGAAAAAACATTCCTTCTCAATCTCATGTCCTCGCCCGGCTCGGGCAAGACGACGACGCTTCTGCGCACGATCGAGCGCTTGAAGGACGATCTTCGCATCGGCGTTATGGAAGCGGACATCGATTCCTCCGTAGACGCCGAGACCATCGCCCGCGCGGGCGTAAAGAGCATCCAGCTCCACACCGGCGGCATGTGCCATCTCGATGCCGGAATGACCGAGCAGGGGCTTACCGAGCTCGGCACGGCGGACGTCGATCTCGCGGTGCTCGAAAACGTCGGCAATCTCGTCTGCCCGGCGGAGTTCGATACGGGCGCGGTGAAAAACGCAATGATCCTCTCCGTGCCGGAGGGCCACGATAAGCCGCTCAAATACCCGCTCATCTTCACCGTGTGCGACGCGCTCATCATCAACAAGATCGATGTACTGCCGTATTTCGATTTTGACATGGACAAGGTGCGCGAGTACGCGCTGCGGCGCAACCCCCGTCTGGAGATCTTCCCGATCTCCGCCAAGACCGGCGAGGGCGTCGAGGCCTGGACAAACTGGCTCAAAAAGCAGGTCCGGGACTGGACGGAGGAATGAAAGCAAAAAAACGGAGCAGTCATTTTCTGACTGCTCCGTTTTTCTATGGAGAGCGGCGAGTTATTTTACTTCTGCGGTCGTCTGCGCCATGACGGTCAGAGCCTCGAGCACATCGGCCTTCTGGCTCTCTTCATAGTAGGTACCGGTGTAGATATAAAGGTAAGGGCCGATCACGGCGTACAGCGTGACCTGATCCGTGGGCGGCGTGGCGAGGATCGCTTCGCGGCCCCCAGCATTGTCGATATCGGTCTGCGTGATCACGCCTTGCTCGAGAAGCCGGTCGAGCACCTCGTCGGTGAACTGGGTGACCGTTTCGGTGTAGATCACGCTCTTTCCATTGATCGAGCGAAGCTCCGCTTTCACAAACTCAATGTTGGGGAACGATTCGGTGATGCTTTCCACGAGCTTATTCATGTACTTTTCCGTGAACTTGCCGCTGTAGATGCCGGACTGCTGGACGTTGATGTTGACGGCTTTCCCGGAGTCGATCGTATCGTTATAGTAGATGATGAGCGGGGAAGTGCCGTCCGTACCAGTCCACTTGCCGACGGGATACTGCGTCGAAAACGTGCTGTTGCTGACCGTTCCGAGCGTCATGGAGGAGAGATCGACCTTCTCCAGCGGGGGGTAATCCTCCTCGTTCACGGTGCCGCATCCGGCGAGGATCAGGCAGAGCACAAGACAAACGGCAGCAAGCGCCGCAAAAGTTTTTCTTTTCATAGCTATCACTCCTTTGCTGAGTGACAATGATTTTACCATATCGCTGAGGAAAAGACAACCTTTATCCCACCGTCTCGCCGAGCTTCCCGGCGAGCTTTGCGAGCGGCTTTACTTTCCAGCGCAGCACCATGCCGAGTGCCGCGCCGACGAGCGCCTGCAGGATCTGATAGGGGAGCTTTGCGATCGCCGCGGCGGGCGTCGCGTAGATGAACGCGCGGCCGAGCGAGTAGCCGACGACCATGATGACCGCGCCGAGCAGCACGCCGATGAGGGACGCGATCACGGGCTTCTCCTTCATCATCCGGTGGGCGCAGAGCGAAATGGCGACCGCCTGCAATCCGTGCGTGACGAGCGAGACGAACATCGGCGTCGGATAAAAGAAGAAATCGCCGAGGAACGCGCCGACACCGCCGACGCAGAACGCCCCCAGCGGGTCAAGGATCAGCGCGGCAAAGCAGATGATCACGTCGTTCAGATAGAGATGTCCGCCCGGAACGGGAACGCTGAACACGCTCATGCTCATAATGATGTTCATTGCCATCAGCAGCGCCGTCGTGCAGAGCCAGCGCGTGCCGTGTTTCGTTTTCGTTGTCATGGATATATCTCCCCTTGTTTTTTTCTTACCCATAGCTTACAATGTTCTGGATATATTAAAATATCCAGAGAAGGAGAAAATAATAATACCAGATGAAACAGGACAACGAACACCGCCCGGCGTATCTGCGCCTGTATGAGCGTCTGCGCGGCGAGATCGTCCGCGGCGATTATCCCTTCGGCGCGCGGATGCCGTCCAAGCGGCAGCTGGCCGAGGAGGAGGGGCTGAGCGTCGTCACGGTAGAGCACGCTTACGCGCTGCTGACGGACGAAGGGTATCTCGAAGCGCGCCGCCGCAGCGGGCATTACGTGCAGTTCCACGATACGGACGGCTTTGTGCCGAGCGCGCCGGTAAGGCCGGCGGCTGTCCCGGCGGGGGAGAGGGCAGACTTTCCGTTTTCGGTGCTCTCGCGGGTGATGCGCCGCGTCATCAGCGAGTACGGCGAGCAGCTTCTGGAAAAAAGCCCGAACAACGGCTGCGATGCGCTGCGGCAGGCGATCTCGCGCTATCTCGCGCGCAGCCGCGGCATCCGCGTGAAGCCTGAGCAGATATTCGTCGGCTCCGGCGCGGAATATCTCTACGGACTGATCGTGCAGCTTCTCGGCGCGGCGCGCATCTACGCGGCGGAGGATCCGTCGTATGAAAAGATCGCGCTCGTTTACCGTGCGCACGGCGCTTCGCTCGAGCTTTTGCCGCTCGGCGCGGACGGCATCCGCAGCGACGCGCTCGCCGCCACGCGCGCCTCCGTGCTGCATATTACGCCCTACCGCAGCTATCCGAGCAATGTCACCGCGTCCGCGGCCAAGCGGCGCGAGTATATCCGCTGGGCTTCCGAGCCGGGGCGGTATATCGTTGAGGACGATTTCTCTTCGGAATTTACGGTCGCGTCCAAGCCGGAGGAAACGGTGTTCTCGCTCGCCGAGAGCGGAAATGTGATCTACCTGAACACGTTCTCGCAGACGGTCGCGCCGTCGCTGCGCATGGGCTATATGGTGCTCTCGGAAAAGCTCGCGGCGCAGTACGCCGAGCGGATCGGGTTTTATTCGTGCACCGTGCCGCTCTTTGAGCAGCTTGTGCTTGCCGAGCTGTTGGAGAGCGGCGACTATGAGCGCCACATCCGCCGCACCCGCCGCGCCCTGCGAAAAAGAACAGAAAAATAAAATGCCCCCGGAAAGGGGACATTGAACGGGCGGGGCAGAGCCCCGCCCGCAGGTGAGAGCGGCAGGTTAAAGCAGATACTTTTCCATGGCCCAGGCGGCGCCGTCCTCGTCGCAGGCGGGCGCGATGACGTCCGCCGCGGCTTTCACGTTCTCGGGCGCGTTCGCCATGGCGATGCCGAGCCCCGCCCAGCGGAGCATGGAAATGTCGTTTTCCCCGTCACCGATGGCAATGGTCTCCTCGCGCGGTATGCCGAGGATCGCCGCCACGCGCGCGAGCCCCGCGGCCTTGTTGACGCCCGTCGGCACGATCTCCAGCGCTTCCGGGCTGGACGCAAAGCAGTCCACCGGCTGCGGCGGCGCGCTGTGCAGCTTTTTCGCCGCGCGCCGTACCGTCAGCGGCAGACCGAGCAGCAGGATCTTGCATATCCCCTCGTGCGCGACCTCTTCGGGGGAGGGCAGCGGCAGCGGCGTGCTCGAGGAGCGCTGCGCGTACATCTCCGAAGCGGCGTTCACGCGGTCGGTATAAATGCCGCTTCGGCCGTAAACGATGGCGGCGCTCGCCCTCCGGCGGCACCAGCGGAGCATCGTGAGCGCGGTCGGTTCGTCCATCAGGGTCTCGGAAAGCGTTTCGCCCGTCGTGCAGCTCTGCACCAGTCCGCCGTTTCCGAGAATGAGCGGCACATCGCCGGGGAAGAGCTCACGCGCGACCTCGGCGCTGCCGCCGAGCCGTCCGGAGGCGAGCGTTACGAACTTTCCCGCGGCATATACGGCGCGGATCGTTTCGCGCGTGTGCGCCGAAACCTTCCGGTCGGAGCCGGTGAGCGTGAGATCATAATCGGCGGCCATCAATCGGTATGCCATAACATCGACTTCCTTTCCCGCGAAAGTATAACGGACGGCGCGCCGGAATGTCAAGAGCGCGGCGATTTACGAACGGCGAAGCATGTGGTATAATAGCCGGGAAATATCCCACAGGAGGAAAAACAATGATAAAGCTCGAAATGGAACTTTCCGATATCGATTACGAGGTCCTGGTAAAGGAGATCCTTCCCAAAGTCGCCGACCGGCTCAAGCAGAACGGCAGCCCGCTCGCGCCGCTCCTCTCCGGCGGCATGGCGGCAAACGTTCTGCTGCGCGCCTCCGACAGCGTGCGCGACCGCATGGCCGCGGAGATCCTCAACGCCGCCGCGCCGCGCCTGACCGGAACGCTCGAAAAGCTCGCCGCCGACAACGGCATTCCCTGCAAGGTGCAGGGCCTGCGCGCGACCGCCGCACAAAAATAAGAGACTCCATATGCATTCGCAGCCCCCGAAAGCCTTGACTTTCGGGGGCTGCGCCGTTTCCGAGAGAACAAAAATCCCCGAAGACCGAAGTCTTCGGGGAAAAATGCCGTATCCGGATCATCGTCCCGCCACTTTTGAGGGGCGTCAGACGAAGGCGAGGATAAGCGGGGGTAAGCTGTTACACGATGCGGCGGGCCGCGACGAGACGCATGCCGGCGGTGCTGCTGAGAGACTGAATGCTCACGACGGCGCCGGAGTAAGGCGCGTGGATGAAGTTGCCGCCGCCGATGTAGAGCGCGGCGTGCCAGATGTTGTACACGCTGCTGCCGAAGAGCAGGATGTCGCCGGCCTGCAGGTCGTTGAGATCCACGTCCACGCCGTTGTAGTACATGCTCTGCGCCACGCGGTTGAGCGAGTAGCCGTGCTGACCGTAGGAGTAGTACACGAGACCGGAGCAGTCAAAGCCGACATCGGGAGAGGTGCCGCCCCAGACGTAAGGCACGCCGAGATACTGCATCGCGGTATCGACGATCGCCTGCGCGGCGGAAGCGTTGTGCGAGAAGCTGGGCGCGGCGGGCGTTTCCGGCGCGGCCGGAGTCTCAGCCGGGGTTTCGGGCTCCTGCGCGGGAGGCTCGATCGGCGTCACCTCGGTGGTGGTGTTTTCGGTAGTGTCCGGGGTCTGCGGCTCGGAGTAGATGGTGCCGTCATTGCCGGACACGGTCGCGGCGGAGATGGTGTAGGTCTTGGAGGTGCCGTTGAGCACGACATAGTCGCCGTAGATGTAGCCGGTGCTGCCGTTATATACGCATTCATACCAGGAGCCGCACACGCCGTTCACGCGGATGGGCGTGCCGGTCTCAAGCGTTTCGATCACGCTGCTGTAGGTGCTCGGGCCGCTGCGGAAGCAGATGCCGGAGCCGAGAACGGTGGCGTTGCTGTCGCCGGTCGCGGGAGGCGCAACATAGGTCTGCGAAGGAACCTCCTGCGCGGGCTGCTGCACGGGCTCCTGCGTGGTCTCCTGCGCCGGAGCCTTGTCCGGGACGGAATCCACGTTCTCCGCGGACGGAACCTCGTTGAAGAGCAGGTAGTAGGAAGCCATGTAGCCGGTCTTGCCGTTGTAGCTCACCTTGTACCAGCCGTAGCCGGCGTCGCCGAGAACGTAAACGGTCGCGCCCTGCGGGGCGGCGTCGATAACATTGCTGTTGAAGCTGCCGCTGTCACGCAGGTTGACTTCGCCGGGCGTTGCGATGAACGCTTCGCCCGAAATGGCAAACGCGCTGCTCGTGAGCAGAGACGCCGCCAGAAGAAGCGTAACGATAACGGAAAGCAGTTTCTTGCAGTTTTTCATGATCCCCATACCTCATTTCCTGGAGCTGGTGCGCTGTTTCGGAGGTTAGTCCTTCGTCAGCGCTCGTTCGAGCCACACGCTCGCCACGTCCATGGCGGCGTACAGGCTGCCTTTTTCGGATTTCTTCACGATGCGGTCGCGGCTCTTGACCGTCGGGTCGGTGAGCTGCAGCTGGACGCTCACGCGGGTGGCGACCTTCAGCTCACCGGCGCTTTCCGCACCGGCAACCGGCTTGACCGGTTTCGTGTCCATGATCTGCATCATGATGATGTACTTGTCGGACATGCTGCCGTAATAGAGGATGTTGTCCTTGCGGCGGAGCGGGTGTCCCTTGTACACCAGCGCATTCTTAGCGGATGCCAATTCAAATCACCTCGAATTTGTAACCAAAATGTAACACATTGTATCCCGCCTGTCAACAGAAACGGAGCTTTTTGTGAATCACGCACAGTTATTACCGGAATAAACCGTTTAAATTAGCCATTATGACGCAAAATCCGGCAACAAAAGTTACAAAACGGCGAGCAGAGGGGATCGTTCTGCGTTGGCCGCCGCCGGAAAAACGGTAACAAAACCGGAAAAACTGGCTGTTGGCGGGGAAAACCGCAGCGCCGGATGGCCGGCGCTGCGGCGGTGTTCGCGGGGGAAGGGGGATGCTCAGTCGTCCTTTACGGATTCGACGACGCCCTTTGCAAGACCGGCGATGCCCTGGATCTCGGAGGGGATGATGATCTTGGTGGCCTTGCCGTCGGCAGCGGCGGTGAAAGCCTCCAGCGCGCGCAGACGCAGCACCGGATCGGTGGGGGCGGCGTCGTTGAGCAGACGGATGCCGTCGGCGGTCGCCTTCTGCACGGCGAGGATCGCGGCGGCGCGGCCCTCGGCCTCAAGGATCTGCTCCTGCTTCTTCGCGTCGGCGCGGAGAATGGCGGATTCCTTTTCGCCCTCGGCCTCGAGAATGGCGGCGCGCTTTTCACCCTCGGCGCGGAGAATGGCCTCGCGGCGTTCGCGCTCGGCCTTCATCTGCTTTTCCATCGCGCTCTGGATCTCGCGCGGCGGGAGAATGTTCTTGAGCTCCACGCGGTTGACCTTGATGCCCCAGGGGTCGGTAGCCTCGTCAAGAATGACGCGCATCTTGCTGTTGATGATGTCGCGGCTCGTGAGGCACTGGTCAAGCTCCAGATCGCCGATGATGTTGCGGAGCGTCGTGGCGGAGAGCGTTTCGATGGCGACCATCGGCTGCTCGATGCCGTAGGTATAGAGCTTCGGGTCGGTGATCTGGAAGTAGACAACGGTGTCGATCTGCATGGTGACGTTGTCCTTCGTGATCACGGGCTGGGGCGGGAAGTCTGCGACCTGCTCCTTGAGCGAGACGCGGCGCGCCACGCGCTCGATGAACGGCAGCTTCACATGGAGACCCTTGCCCCACGTGGTGCTGTACGCGCCGAGACGCTCGATGACGTAGGCCTGCGCCTGCTGTACGACGCACAGGTTCGTGATGATGAGTACGAGCACCAGCACGAGAATGATGGCTAATACGATCATGGGATTTCCTCCTTATTAAAATACAATGCAAATTCAGCGCACACTGCGCTCTACGATGAGTTTTACGCCCTCAATGGCGCGGACGGTGACGCGCTCGCCGGTCTCAATGGCGACAGCGTCGTCGGTGCTGCGCGCGGTCCACACAACGCCGTCAAGCTTTACGGCGCCGGTGGCGGCGAGATTGTCGATGCGCTCGGTGACAACGGCGGCGCGGCCGATGCTGCGGTCGGCGTTGGTAGCGACGCTCCGGCTGTCCACATACCGCTTCACGAGCGGCCGCGTGAGAACGAGCGTGGCGACGGAGACGATGACGAACCAGAAGATCTGGAGCCACACCGCCGCGCCGAGCGCCGCGCAGATGAGCGCCACGAGCGAGCCGAAAACGAACCAGATGGATACAAGTCCCGCGGTCACGGCTTCAACGATGAGAAACACGACGAGCGCCGCGACCCAGAATGCGATCGTTCCGGAAGGTGGGATCACGGAAAAAACCTCCCTTATTTTAATTTGTATCTATCATACCGTATTTTCCGCCGCTCGGCAATAACATTCTCACCAAAAATCACTCTTTAAATCGTGTAAAGCTCCATCTTGCCTTTTTTGCCGCCGCGCGTTACAATACAGTTATTAGCTAATAAGCTAAAATGAAAAAGGGTACAGGTAAAACGCTGTATGAACAAACACTTGAAAAAACCGCGCAACGAGGAAATGTATAAGGCGATCCTTACGCTCAATACCGTGGAAGAGCTGATGAAGTTCTTTGACGACCTCTGCACGGTATCCGAGCTGCAGGCGATGGAGCAGCGCTATCAGGTGGCGGTGCTTCTCAGCGAGGGCATGATCTATAACGACATACTGGAAAAGACCGGCGCTTCGAGCGCAACGATCAGCCGCGTGAACCGCTCGCTGCAGTACGGCGAGGACGGCTACAGCGTAGCCTTCCGCCGTCTGAAGGAACAGCAAGCGGAAGAAGAGAAGGAAGCGGAAGAATAATGAGCCAGTGCTATGGACCTCTCGCCGCGCGCTATGACGCGCTGACCGGAGACGTGCCGTACGAAGCGCTGGAGACATGGTATGAAACGGCCTTTGCCCACAGCGGCAGGGCCGTTCATACGGTTTTGGATCTCTGCTGCGGCACGGGTACGCTCTCGCTGCTTCTGGCCGAACACGGGTACGAGATGATCTGCGTGGACGCCTCGGAGGAAATGCTCTCGGTGTTCCAGCAGAAGCTCTGCGAGCTGCCGGAGGGCGTCGTTGCGCCGATGCTTCTCTGCCAGCGGGCGGAGAAACTCGATCTTTACGACACCGTGGACGCCGCGGTATGCTCGCTCGACGGCGTGAACTATATGCGGCCCGAAACGCTTCCGGAGGTGTTCCGGCGGCTGCATCTGTTTCTCTCGCCGGGCGGCACGCTCTGCTTTGACTTCCTCTCGCCGGGGCATATGCGCTCGCTCGACGGGCAGTGCTTCGTGGACGAGGAGGACGATACGCTCTGTCTCTGGCGCTCGGAGGTCGTGGAAAACGAGCTGCGCTACGGCATGGACATTTTCCGCCGCATCAAGGGGCAGACCTACCGCCGTGAGCAGGAAGAGCATACGGAGTATATCTATACGCCGGAAACGCTGGAAAAGCACCTCGTCGACGCGGGCTTCGGCAGCATCCGCCTTTTTACGGACGGCCCGCAGCACAACCAGGGACGGCTCTTCTTCACCGCCGAGTGCGTGAAGGAGTAAAAAGAAACCAATGCCTCCCTTGTGCAAAGGGAGGTGGCAAAACCGCAGGTTTTGACGGAGGGATTGCAGACTGTCGCATGCTTCGTCAAACGACAATCCCTCAGTCAGCCTTACGGCTGACAGCTCCCTTTACACAAGGGAGCCTTTCCCACAGAGCCATTTGCAAGTCAATTTCTAAAAGGAGAAAAAACCATGGGCAAAATTCTTCGCGCCGTCACGAACGACGGCACGGCAAAAATATCCGTCATCACCGCGCCCGACATGGTCGAGCGTGCGAGAGAGATCCACCATCTGCATCCCGTCGGCACGGCGGCGCTCGGCCGCACGCTCTGCGGCGCGTCGCTCCTCGGCGAAATGCTCAAGGAGGACAACGCCGCGCTCACGCTGCGCATCCAGGGCGGCGGGCCGATCGGCACGATCCTCGCGGTATCGGACAATGCCGGCAATGTGCGCGGCTACGTCTCTCACCCCGAGGTCGATCTTCCCATCCGCGAGCGGGACGGCAAGCTCGACGTCTCCGGCGCGGTCGGCAGGGAGGGCCTTCTCACGGTCAGCCGCGACATCGGCCTGCGCGAGCCGTACTCCGGTTCCTCCGCGCTTGTGAGCGGCGAGATCGCCGAGGACCTCGCGGCGTTTCTCACCGAAAGCGACCAGCTCGGCTCGGCGTGCGCGCTCGGCGTGCTCGTGAATCCGGACGGCAGCGTCAAGGCCGCGGGCGGCTTTATCATGCAGCTCATGCCGAACGCCGCCGAGGAGACGGTCAAGGCGCTGGAGGACAACATCTTCCTCATGGACCAGCTTACGACCATCCTCGACGAGGACGGCGCGGAGACGGTCATCGCGCAGGTGTTCAAGGGCCTTGCATGGCACAAAACGGCGGAGAGCGATATGGCGTACAAGTGCTATTGCAGCCGCGAGCGGGTGCTCGGCGCGCTCGCGAGCCTTTCCGCGGACGATCTCGCGTCGCTGCGCGAGGAGAAGAAGGATATCGAGGTGCGCTGCCAGTTCTGCGACGCCGTGTACAACTTCACCCCCGAAGAGATCGCCGCGCTCAACGCGCCGGAGGAGGACAAAAAAGCATGAAGATTTCGGATATGCTGCTTCAGCAGGAAGGCCTTTCCATGGCGCACGACGGCGCGACCTACTGCGGCACGCGCGGGGAATATACGTTTCTGATCCTGATGGGGCGCAACGAGCTTGTCGTCTCCGTTCTCCGCGGCGGGGAAGAGCCGGATAAAGAGAGCTTCCGCGACTTTGTCAAGGCGCGGCCGGAGCTCTCCGGCTGCAAAACGGCGGGGACGCGCGTCATCTTTTCCCTCCGCCCCGGCGCTGCGGCGAAAAGCTATGCCGGGAAGATCCACACGCTCCTGCCGGAGCTTCTCTCGTTCCTGCATGAAAACGGCTACGAAAACTGCTGCGAGATCTCCCACGCCGTCGGCGAAACGGTCGGCTGCATGACGAGCGGCGTGCCGCAGCTTGTCGCGCCGGCGCTCTTTACGGAGTTCAGCCGCAAGGCGGATCAAAACGAGCGCATTCAGGCCGAAACGCCCGAAAACATCGGCCGCGGCATCTTCGGCGCGCTCATCGGCGGGCTGATCGGCGCGGCGGCGATCGTGCTCATCGGCCAGCTCGGGTATGTTGCAGCGATCTCCGGCATGGTGCTCGGCTACTGCACCATCGGCGGCTACCGCCGCGGCGCGGGCAAGCTCTCCGCTCTCGGCATCGCCGTGAGCGTCGTTGTGATGCTCGCTGCGGTCTATTTCGGCAATCGTATGGACATTGCGATCGCGGCATCGCGGGAGCTGGATCTCTCCTTCGGCCAGGCGTTCGCGTGGATGCACGAGCTGGTGGACGCCGACGCCTATCGGAGCAATCTCATCACGCTCTATCTCTTCTCGGCCATCGGCGCGGTACCGGCGGCGTTCAACGCGCACAAGATCGCCAAGGAAAAGGGGCGCGTCTACCGCATCGGCGAATAAAATCGATAAAATCTCCCCCGCCAAAGCAATTTCGGCGGCAGAGTCAAGACCACCGGCTGCGCCGGTGGTCTTGAGCGTCTCAAAAAAATATTTTTGACAAGCTCTCAAACGAGACCCACTTCGCTGGACTCTCGTTTAAAGGGGCTGCGGCTCGCCGCAGCGCACTCGCTTACGCCCGCACGTTTGCGAGCCGAGAAGCAAAAATGCTTTGCACTTTATTTGCGCCTGCGTGCGCAAACTCTGCGAGACTTTTTCGACAGCCAACAGCCGCAGCGGTTTTCCGCTGCGGCTGTTGGCGCCTTGAGGGGTATGTTCACAGAGCGGGCGCGTCCGGCAATAAATTCCCCGGCGGCGTCTTCCGGCAGCGTGATGCGGCGCTTATACACAATGCCCTTGTATTTCTTTTTCAGCTCGAGAAACACCTCGCCGCCCGGCTCGGTCACGCCGTAGCTGCGCAGCCGCAGCTTTTCCTTGTACGCCGGCTTTTCGAGCGAAGCGCGGATGAGCCGGTAATCGACCGTATCGTTATATATTGCAGATGGTGCTCTCGCCATGCTCATCCGGGACCATCCGCGCACCGAAGGCGGCTTCGAGCGCTGCGCGCTGCGCGTCCGTGATGCGGTATTTGAGCTCCCGCCGTTCAAAAGTATATCCGTTCATGGTGGCGTCTCCTTTGCTTTGATGGTGCTGCTATACGGCGATTCCCTGAAATCTTCCTGAAAAAGAAAGCCGCCCCGAAGATTTTTCTTCGGGGCGGTGAGGTTTTGGGAAGGTGCGGGACGAGACCGTTCATTCCTCGGGCGCTGACGGCGCGAGAGGGATGCGCTGCGGCTCGTCCGTCGGCGCGGGCGTCGGTTCCACGGTGGGCTCCGGGGTCGGCGCCTCCGTGGGCGCGGGCGTCGCGGTCGGCACGGGCGTCGGCTCCGGCGTCGTTTCAAGATCGCCGAAAATGCCGGTGTCGTAGCCGCGGTTCGTCGGGTCGTTGAACTGGATCACGGGCAGCGGCTCGTTGATCTGCGACATGATGCGCCGCCAGATCTGCGCGGCGGGGTTGCCGGAATAGTACATGGGCGCGGGACTGTCGTAACCGGTCCAGACGGCGGTCACATAGTACGGCGAGAAACCGCAGAACCAGCGGTCGTAGTCGTCGGAGGTCGTACCGGTCTTACCGGCGACGGGCATTTTGCCGTAGCCGAGATAGACCTCGTAGCCCGTGCCGTACCACGCGGCGGCCTCGAGCATTTCGGTCATGCACCGGGCGGTGTCCACGCTGAACACATGGCTCGTGCGCATGCCGTTTTCGAGAACGGTGTTGCCGTTTGAATCGGTGATGAGCGAATACGATCTCGCGTAGGTCATCTCGCCGTCGTTCGGGAAAGAGGTGTATGCCTGCGCCATTTCGCGCACCGTTACGCCGTAGGTGAACTGGCCGAGAGCGAGGGGGGCATAGTCCCGGTCCGCCTCGACGAGCTGGAAGCCCATGCGCTCGGTGAGGTATTCAAAGGAAACGCTCGGCGTGAGCTTATCGATGATCTGCGCGGCGACGGTGTTCTTCGAGCGCACCAGCGCGTCCCAGATGGTGATGATGCCGTCGTAGGAGCTTCCGGAGTTGCGCGGGTACCAGTAGGTGCCGCGCAGCTGGATATCGGGGCTGTCGTCCACGAGCGTAGACTCGGTGATAAGGCCGAGATCCATCGCCGGGCCGTAGGACGCGAGCGGCTTTGCCGAGGAGCCGGAGGGCCGGTGCGCGTCGATGGCGTAGTTAAAGCCGAAGTTGCGGTCCTTTTCGCCGATCGCGCCGCCGATGGCCTTGATCTCGCCGGTGAACGGGTCGATGACCATGCAGGCGGACTGCAGCGGCTGGCTGCTGTAGTAATAGGGCTGCGGCATGCTGTCCGGGTCGGTATAGATATCGTCCACGACCTGCTGCACGAAGGGATCGACGCAGGCGTAGATCTGATAGCCGCCGTGGTACAGAAGCTGGCGCGCCGCGGCCTCGGAAAGACCGAGACGTGACTGCAGATCGCTCAGCACGTCCTTGATGACCATTTCCACATAATAGGAATAGATCTCCTGCTGGTAGACCTCGTTTTCGCCGCGGATGAAGTGCAGCTCGTCATTATCGACCTCCGCGACGGCGGCGGTATATTCCTCATGGGAGATGTAATCCTGGTCATACATCTCGTAGAGAATGGTCTTGGTGCGCTTTTTGTTGTTCTCCACGCTGGCGAAGGGGCTGTAGCGCGAGGGGTTGTTCGTAATGCCGATGATGCTCGCGCACTGCGCAAGCGTGAGATCCCGCACGTCCTTGCCGAAATAGGTGTTCGCGGCCATCTGCACGCCGCTCGCGCCCTCGCCGAAGTAGACAACGTTGAGATACCACTCCATGATCTCTTCCTTGGTGTATTCCTTTTCGAGATCGAGAGCGCGGAAGATCTCCACGAGCTTTCGCTGCACGGTGACGTCGTCTTCCGTAGTGACGTTTTTGATGAGCTGCTGCGTGATCGTCGAGCCGCCGAAGTCGTTTTTCATGCCGAGGAACATGTTGACGAACGCGCCCGCCGTGCGGTACCAGTCCACGCCCTTGTGGTCATAGAAGCGCTTGTCCTCGATGGCGACCGCCGCCTTTTCGAGATACGGCGGCAGCTCGTCGTAATCGACCCAGATGCGGTTCTCGTCCGTTGCCAGCACCGCAAGCTCTACGGTCTGGCCGTTGTTATCGTAGGCCCAGACCGTGCTCGAGAGCGAGATGGCGTAGTCCTCAAGCGTGATGTTCAGATCGGTCGTAAGGGTGTTCTTCACATAGTATGCGAAAATGCACGCGAAGAGCAGCCCGCCCAGCAGCAGCACGAGCAGCACCGAGAGCACGATGCGGACAATGAACCGCACCATATCTCCCACGGTGGATATGGCGGCGTCGCCGACGGCGAGCGCGGTGCGCGCGCCCCGGGACATGCCGCGGGAACGCTTTTCGCGCGGCGCTTTCTTTTTTGCTTTTTTCGCGTCCGGCTTCTTCTCCGGCTCCGGGGCAGCCTTGGCGGTCTCGGGAGACGGCGCGCCGTTTTCCGGCGCGGCGTTGTCTGTTTCCGGCGCGGGCGTTCCCTCCCCCGTCGCGGGAAGCGGCACCGTATCGCCGGATACGGGCGGCACGGGCGCGGTATCGCCGTTCGGTATATCGTTGTAGGGGCGTTTCTGATCCATAGTTGCCTCCGGAATCGTCGAGCATGTGCGTATAATAATAAGTCATTATACCATACTTCTGAGAAATATTGTATCCGAAATGGAAATTTTTTAAAGCAGGTATATCCATAGGACGGAAAAAACGGGTAATTCGTTCATTTTCGGGCATACTGCGCGGAGAAGGCAGCAGGGAAACGGAGGAAAAGAGCCATGAAAGCAGGTCATATCGGCGCGGTGTCGCTCGCGCTGTGCGCCGCGGCGGGCGCGGCGATGTTCGCGCTTTCGGGAGGAAAGAAGGCGGAATACTGCTCGCTGGGGGAATACCACGGGCGCGTGGCAATCTTCGCGCCGGACGAGTGGACGCTGCCGCGGCAGATCACGGCCATCGCGGTGCACACGCTGCCGAGCGCCGACCGCGCGGCGCTCTCCGGCGGCATCGCCGTATACAGCCGCGAGGAGCTGTACGCGCGGCTCGAAGATTTCGGGTCGTGAACCATTCGAGCGGATACACTTGATTTTTACCGCATTCATGGTATAATCAAAATACCCGAAGGAAACGAACGGGATCCATACAAAAGAGGTGCTGACATGAACGAAGATTTCGGCGGCGATATCATTACCATCTCCGACGAGGACGGCAACGAGTTTGATCTCGAGCTGCTCGATACTATTGAATTTGAAGGCCAGACGTACTGCGTGTTCGTCCCGGCAGACATTGAAAACATGGACGTGAACGATCCCGATTACGGTCTCATCTTCCTGAAGAGCCGCGAGGAGAACGGCGAGGAGCTTTTCGACTCCGTGGACGACGATGACGAGCTGGATCGTGTGTACGAATATTACCAGCAGATCATGGAAGCGGAAGAAGAGAAGGAATAAGATTTTCTTTCTGCGGTGCTCGTAGCCACACTTCACCGGGTCATTTTAAACCCACATTAGATATAAGGGATGCCTATCTCCGGCCGTGAATTGCAGGCCTCCCGGCTTTTTGCCGGACGTTGGAAGCGCGGAAGCGATCGGGCGGCGACCCACCTGCCGAGTCGTGCAGGTTCTAATCTGACCCCTACGGCATTGCGGAGGGGGCGCACCTTCGGGTGCGCCTTTTTTATATTCAAATGGGAGAGCCCTGCGGGGCAGGACTCTTCCGTTTGAGGGGATCGCGGCTCGCCGCAGCGCACTCGCACGTTTGCGAGCCGAGAAGTATTTTTGCCGACGCACAGGTCGCCGGAGAAAATGGTTAAAACTTTATTTGCGCCTGCGGGCGCAAACTCTGCGAGGCGTTTTGACGTTCTGCGGGGCTTTTGGCGCACCTTCGGGTGCGCTTTCTTTATTCACCGGCAATTTGCCGCAGGGAAGCGTGCCGCGGCGGCGCGATTTCTCTCTTTTTGCCGTTGCGCAGAGAGACTGCTTCATCGTATTCTAACAGCATACTGAGTAGGAAAGTGATCTGCGATGACATCCTTGCAGAAATGGGGAAAGTCTGTCCGCACGACGATCCCGGTCATGGCCGGGTATCTTGTGCTCGGCGCGGGCTTCGGCATACTGCTGCGCACGCGCGGCTACGGTCTCGGCTGGGCGCTTGCCATGAGCGCGTTTATTTACGCCGGGTCGATGCAGTATGTGGCCATCGACCTTCTGACCGGCGGCGCGTCGCTCCTGACGACGGCCGTTACCACGCTGCTCGTGAACGCGCGCCATCTTTTTTACGGCATTTCCATGCTCGAGCGCTACCGCGCCGCGGGAAAATACGCGCCGTATCTCATTTTCTCGCTGACGGACGAGACATATTCGCTCGTCGCCGCGCGCGAGGATCTCACCGGCGCGGAGTGCTTCCGCATCTCACTGCTCGACCAGCTTTACTGGGTGCTCGGCACGGCGCTCGGCTCGCTTGCGGGCGCGTATCTGGACTTTAATACGACCGGCATCGACTTTTCGCTCACGGCGCTCTTTCTCACGGTGTTCACCGAGCAGTGGCTGGAGACGAAGGATCACGCCCCGGCGCTCATCGGTCTCGGCATTTCGATCGTCTGCCGTCTTCTGTTCGGCGCGGACAGCTTCCTGCTGCCGACGATGGGCGGCATGCTCTGCTGCCTTTTGGTGCTCGACGCGCGCCGGACGAAGAAGGGAGGCGAGAGCGTATGAATACGCACGCCGTTTTGCTCATCGCGGTCTCCGCGCTCGTCACAGCGCTCATCCGCTTCGCGCCGTTTCTCGTGTTCCGCGGCGGCCGGGAGACGCCCGCCGTGATACTGCGGCTCGGGAAGCTTTTGCCGTGCGCGGTCATGAGCATGCTCGTGGTGTACTGCCTGCGGAATATGGACTTTGCCGGCGCGAGCCACGCCCTGCCGGAGATCATCGCCGCGGCGGTCGTCGTGCTGCTGCACGTCTGGCGGCGGAATACGCTTTTGAGCATCGTCGCCGGAACCGTCGTTTACATGCTGCTCGTGCAGCTTGTGTTTGTGTAATAGGATAAGGATAGGGAAGGGGCTGTAGCAAAATACGGGTTTAGTGTTTAGTGAATATGGCCCTCTCAAGAAATCGAAAATAGCGGGAGAAATCACAGAAAACTGTGGTTTCTCCCGCTAAAATATTGAGCCGGATTCCCGGGAAATCTAATTGCTGCAGCCCCTTGCTATTTTTGCTCAGCCCTCCGTGTTATCTCCGTCAGGATCGCAGGAAGAACAGTAAAAATCCCACGGGCTGTATGTTTTGTTGGGACAGGTGTTGTGTTTCCCCATGCAGTAATAGGATTCTGTGCCGCTTGAAGAAGATGACGATGACGAGGAGGAGTCGGACGACGATTTTGTACCACTCGCCGCAGAGGTCAGACATTTCATGCACCACGTCGCATCCTCGTCGATGTAGCGCCCGCATTTTGCGCATGTGCCAGAATGAACGGTACAGCAGTTGGTATCCCCGCTTGAGGCGATTGGTCTTGTACATCCTGCATGCGCACATTTTGTTGTCGATGTGCCGTATTCGTTCGTGAATACCTCTTCTGCAGCATCGGTTTTTTGCTCTGCCGCAGGAATCTCTGCCGGTTTTTCCGCCGGAGGTTCCGTTGCCGGGGACACAGTTTTCTCCAACGGCTCTGCTGTTGGTTTCGGTTCATTTTCCGATATTCCGCATGCAGTCAGGCTGAAAAGGAGGCACATTGCCAAAACAAAAATCAGATTTTTTTTCATTTCCTCTTCCTCATTTCCATGGAATTGTTTCTACCGAATGTGACTGACTGTTCCAGTAATGACTATCGCCCCAGTCGTAGTATTTGCCCCAGTCTTCCGCATCGTACGAATCATCACCGCAGTTTGCAAGCAGAAGAAGCGAGAGCACGATGGCAATAGCAATAATCGCTTTTTTCATTTTATCACTCCTTTGCGGTGTAAAATTATATTGTCATTCTATCATTATTAAACCAATAAATCAAGTTAATCTATAAATTTATTATACGGACCGTACCATATTGTTATACTGATACGGGTGATTTCATGGCGATTGATTATACAATGATCGGAAAGCGGCTGAAAGAGAGCCGTATGGCCGCGAAGCTGACGCAGGAAAAGGTGGCGGAAGCGGCGGATATCACAACGGTGTATCTGTCCAAAATCGAAAACGGAAAGGTCACGCCGACGCTGGATACCCTCGGCGCCGTCTGCGCGGCGGTGAATGCTGATCTGGGCTACGTTTTGTCCGGCTGTCAGTACAGCCAGAAGACCTACGGCAGCGAAACGGTGCTGCAACTGTTTCAGTCCTGCACGCCGGAGGTGAAGCCAATCGCTCTGGCGGTGCTGAAAGACCTTGCCGCGCTGCAAAAGGATAAGGATAAGGAATAAAAGGAATAGGCAAAGCCGGAAGCCCGTGGGCTTCCGGCTTTGCCTATATACGGAGTGGTTATTTCTTCCGTTTGGTCTCTTCGACAAATTTCTTCCAGCTGCCCTTTTTCTTATTGACGACTTTCAGCAGCGCTTTGATCTGTGCGTCGGAAAAGACATTTGCCATGCGCGGCAAAGCTTTCGCCGGGCATATGCTGCACGTCTGGCGGCGGAATACGCTTTTGAGCATCGTCGCCGGAACCGTCGTTTACATGCTGCTCGTGCAGCTTGTGTTTGTGTGAATCAATTTGCAAAAATGGCCGGAGGCAGTTTGTGATACTGCCTCCGGCCGTTTTTTTATCCGACAGGGCCGGGCATCAGATGCTCTTCCGCCGCTATGCCCTCCTCCGGCAAAATACGGACTTCCAGCCCGGTAATGTAGTTTTCCGGATGGCCTTCGCAGCATTGATCGACGATATTCGGCGTGATCACGCAGTCATCCACGTGCAGCTCCCGGCGGCTCGCTTCCTCGAAAAGACGATCAATGGAGTCCTGAATCGAGAGATACGGCCCGTAATGATAGCCGCAGAGATACTCGCCCGCAGGAATATAGGAGAGAGCCTGCTCCGCCATCAGCTCGGGGAAACGGTATTCCTGCACGGGGGTGTCTTCGTAAAGCAGAGCGCCGAACCATTTGCGCTCACCGCGGTAAAAGCCGACGGTAGGATAAAAATAAAAAAGCTCATGCGTGAAGAGATTGATCTCATCGCCAATGTGCAGAAAGGCGCGGCGCGGAAACGTCCGGACGGAAAACTTTCCTCTCTGGCTGGAGGATTGCTCCCGGTCGATGAATTCCACTTTTTGCTGGATGATCTGAATGGTAGCGTTCAGCTCGTCGCATTGGCGGCGAAGTTTTTCCGCCTGTTCTGAGAGCATTTCAAGATTGTCCCGCAGCGCGTTGTTATGGAGAAAATCCCGTATCTGGGCGAGCGGGTATCCAAGGCGGCGCAGATATCGTATGGTGGCGAGCGGATAGACCTGGTCAAAGTGATAAAACCGGCGGCTGTTTTCGCTGTTGCGTACCTGCGGGACGAGAAGCCCTTTTGCGTCATAGTGGCGGAGGAGCTGCACATCCATGTCGAAAATTTTTGCAAGCTCGCCGATCGACAAAAATTCTTTCATAAAACCTCCCAAGTTTTCTCCGGCACTGTTGATTGGTTTTGTAGGAACATCAGAAAAGCTCCGGAAACAGAAAAAAAGACTTGAACCTAAAACCATTATAGGTTGTAGCGTGAGCATATCATTTTTCTGCGATCGAATCAAGTTGATGGAGGAAGAACATGCAAACTTTTTTGAAGAACGGCTATATCGTCTCCATGGATCAAAACGACACCGTGTTTGACGGCGGCGGGGTGCTCGTGGAAAACGACCGCATCACGGCGGTCGGCCGGGTCGATCCGGCGAAGATCTCGCCCGACGCGGAGGTCATCGACCTGCACGGAAAATATGTTCTGCCCGGATTTGTGAATACCCACGTCCACACCTCGCAGCAGATATCCCGCGGTGTCGGCGACGATGTGGATTTTATCTGCTGGCTGCACGAGAGAATGTGGCCCTTTGAGAGCAATATGACGGAGGAGGATTCCTACGTTTCCACACTCATGACGAGCCTGGAGCTGATCCGCTCGGGCGTAACGTCGTTTGCCGAGCCGGGCGGTCAGTTCGTCTCCGGCATGGCGCGGGCCACGGAGCAGTCCGGCCTGCGCGGAAAGCTCGCCAAGTCGGTGATGGACTGCGGCGAAGGCCTCCCGCCGATCTGGCAGCGCACGATGGAGCAGGAGCTTGAGCAGCAGGTCGCGGATATCGAAAAATATCACAATACCGCTGACGGGCGCGTGCAGGTCTGGTTTGGCCTGCGGACGATATTCAACAACACCGATGAGCTTTGCGTCCGCACAAAAGAGCTTGCCGACAAGTACGGCGTCGGCATTCACATGCACGTGGCGGAAGCAAAGGAAGAAAAGGAATACACCTATGCGCGCTGGGGCGAGGGGACGGTAAAGCACCTCGAACGGCTTGGTGTGCTGGATAAAAATCTCCTGGCGGTACACACGGTCTGGCTGACCGATGAAGAGCTGGAGCTCTTCCGGAAGCGGGAAGTGAAGATCTCACACAATCCCGCGTCGGCCATGCGGGTGCTGGGTTTTGCCCGCATTCCGAAAATGCTGCAGATGGGACTGATGCCGTCCATCGGCACAGATGGCGCTTCGTCCTCCAATCACATGGACATGGTGGATGAAATGTGGCTCACCAGCCTTATTCATAAGGGGTGGCGGCTCGATCCGACGGTGGTCCCGTCACAGGATATCCTGCGCATGGCGACGAAGTGGGGCGCACGTGCGCTTCTCGATGAAAATCTGTATGGCAGTCTGGAAGCCGGGAAAAAGGCCGATTTGATCGTTATTGATCCGCACGGACCATCCATGATGCCGGTCAACGATAAAATTGCCGCGCTGGTCACGGCGATGCATTCTGCCAATATCGAATCCACGATGTGCGACGGCAAGTGGCTCATGCGTGAAAGAAAAATCCTGACGCTTGATGAGGAGGCAATTTTGAAAGAGGCTTGTGAACGGGCCGCTGCCATTTATAAGCGTGCAGGCATCGTTCTGCCGGACCGTTTTCCGGTCGTAAAAGTCTAAACTGGTTTTCTGCGGTACACCGTGCCGCCGGAAATAAAACGGGTCAACAAAATACAAAAAAATTTGGAGGTACAGCATGAATCTGAAACTACTGTCTGTCGCCAAAGGCGAAACCCCGGCCGATCTCGTCATTCGGAACGGAAAGATCGTTAACGTTTACTCCGGTGAGATCTGCGAGGGCGGCGTGGCCGTCTGCGGCGATACGATCGCGGCCGTCGGCGATGTTGATTACTGCGTTGGCGAGAACACCCGCGTTGTGGATGCGGAAGGAAAGTACCTGACTCCGGGATTCCTGGACGGACATATCCATCCGGAAAGCTCCTCTCTGGCCATTCGGTCCTTTGCGGAAGCGGTTCTCTCTCACGGCACCACGGGCATCATGACCGACCTCCACGAGGTAGGCGTTGTTTCCGGTCTGGAAGGCATCGAAGCGATCCTGAAGGAAGCGGAAATGACCAACCTCAAGCTCTATTTTGTTGTTCCTTCCCATGTCCCGTTTTCCCCCAATCTCGAAACGAGCGGAGGCCGCTTCAATCCGGAGATCATCCGCCGCGCGCTTCGCCGTCCGGACGCCGTCGGCCTGTCGGAATGTGTCGGCCCCTATATTATGGCGGGCTTCCCCGACCTGCTCGAGTCGTGTGACGACACGCTCTCCATGCCCGGAAAAACGCTGCAGGGCCATCTTCCGGATATGTACGGCCCGGCCATGAGCGCATGCGTGGCGGCCGGCGTTTCCACCGACCATGAAGGGTTCTGCGAGAAAGACGTTTTTGAGCGTCTTCGCAACGGCTGCCATCTCATGATGCGCGAGGGCAGCGCCGCCCGCAACATGCCGGTGCTTCTCAAGACCGTGATGGAAAATCATCTGGACACCGCCATGGTCAGCATTGTCACCGACGACCTCCATACCGTTGATCTGCAGCAGCGCGGCCATCTGGACGATGCGCTCCGCACGGCGCTCGGCATGGGGCTGGATTTCGTAAAAGCCATTCAGATGGTCACGGTCAACTGTGCCCGCGCGTTCAATCTTGATCGTGAGATCGGAGGTCTCGCTCCCGGCCGCCGCGCGGATATCAACATCACCACCGGAGCGGAAGATTTTCGCGTGCTGACCACGTTTGCCGGCGGCCGCCAGATCACCGATAACGGCAAGCTGCTCGTGCATTATGAAACCGCGCAGCACGATCCCTGCGTGCTGAATACCGTTCACCTGAGCCAGCCGGTTACCGCTGACAGCTTCAAGACCCGCGTGTCGGCCAAGGCAAAGAAGGTCAAGGCGCTTGTAATGGACACGCTGTCCTACATCCCCTTTACGAGCCGCCGCGACGTGGAGCTTCCGGTCGTGGACGGTGTGGTGCAGTGCGACGTGGAGCAGGACGTGCTGTATATTGCGCAGGTCGAGCGCCACGGAAAAAACGGCAACATCGGCAAGGCGTTCATGGGCGGATTCCGCATCCGCGGCGGCGCAATGGCCTCCTCCGTCGGCCACGATAACCACAACATCATCGTCCTGGGCGACAGCTTTGAGGATATGGCCCTGGCGGTAAACCGCTGCGCCGAGCTCGGCGGCGGCCAGGTCATCGTCCGCAACGGCGAGATCGCGGCGGAGGTCGCGTATCCCGTCTGCGGCCTGCTGAGCGATCTTTCGCTTGACGAGCTGGCGGATAAGAAAAAGGAACTGAACCGTGTTGCTCATGAAATGGGAACAGAGATTGCTATTCCGTTCATGTTCCTGAGCTTCATCTGCCTTGCGGCGATTCCCGCATACGCCATTACCGACTGCGGCTTTATCGACGTGGTAAAGCAGCAGGTCGTTGATCCGATCCTCGAGGTCGTGGAGTAAGAGAAACAGAAAAACCAGCGAACAAAAGGAAAAGGGAGAAAACATGAAAAAAGACTTTTTCAGACTTCAGGAACACGGCACCACGGCGAAGCGCGAGGTGCTTGCGGGCATCACGACGTTTATGACCATGGCCTATGTGCTGGCGGTGCAGCCGGCGGCCATCTGCGGCTTCGGCCCCGATCCGGTGTTCACGGACGTGAACGGCCTTGTCATCAGCAAATCTGCGCTGCTTGTCATGTGCGCGCTCGTCAGCGGAGCGATTACCCTCTTTATGGGGCTTTATGCAAATCTTCCGCTTGCCCTTTCCACGGCGATGGGCAGCAACTTCATTCTCGGCGGTCTCGTAAACAGCGGCGCGTTTTCCTTCGGTTGGGCCATGGCGCTTCTTCTCTGCTCGGGCATACTGTTTATTCTGGTGACGGTGCTCGGCGTTCGGAAAATGGTTGTCGATCTTCTGCCGAAGAATCTGAAGATCGCCATTCCGACGGCGGTCGGCTTCTTCATTGCGTACCTCGGCTTTAAGAACACCGGTCTGGCTGTTTTTTCAAACGGTCTGGCGCTCGGAGATTTCTCTCAGCCTACGGTCCTCCTTGCGCTGATCACTATGGTCGTCATGGGCGTTCTTACGGCGTACAAGGTCCGCGGCGCCATCCTCATCGGCATTGTCGTCGGCACGGTCATCAGCATTCCCATGGGCGTTTCCACGCTGCCGGCGTCGGTTTTCTCTCTGCCGGATGTGAGCGAGCTCGGGAACCTCTTCCTGTGCTATGATTTTAAATCCCTTCTCGCAGACATTCCCGGCGCTCTCGTCTGGATCTTCATTCTGTTCACCAGCGACTTCTTCGCCACCTTCGGCGCTTTGATCGCCGTGGGAGCGCAGACGAATATGCTTGACGAGGAAGGAAACTTCCCCCACATTGAAAAGCCGTTCCTCGTCGATGCCGTCGGCACGGTCGTCGGCTCGGCGACCGGCTGCACGACGATCTCCACGTTCATTGAATCCACCATCGGCGTGGAGGCGGGCGGCCGTACCGGTCTTACGGCGGTTGTCACGAGCATTCTGTTCTTCGTCTGCGTTTTCCTCTCGCCCCTTTTCCTCATGATCCCCACCTCCGTCACGGGCGTTGCTCTGATCTTTGTCGGATTCTCCATGCTCTCCGGGTTTACCAAGCTGGATTTCTCCGACTTCAAAAGCTGCTTTGGCCCGTTCGTCATGATCATGTTCGGCACCTTCACCGGCGATATCGCCGCGTCGATCTGCCTCGGCGTTCTGACCGACGTGCTCATCAAGGTCGTGACCGGCGATGCGAAAAAGGTCCACCCGGTGCTCTATGTGCTTTGCATCCCCCTCGTTCTTTATTTTATAGTGTAACGGGTTTTGCTGAAAAAGGCTCTCAGATCTGTGATCTGAGAGCCTTTTTCTTTATAATAATATTTATTATATATTTAAGCGCGCTTATGTGCCCTTTTCTTTTTTGTTTCGGCAAGAAAATGCTTCCAACCGTTTTTTTCCTTATTAACGACTTTCAGCAGCGCCTTGATCTGATCGTCGGAAAAGACGTTCGCCATGCGCGCGGCGTTGCGCCACGGCATATCGAGCACGTACATGAGATTCCCGGCGTTTTCCTTGCTGCCCACAAGGTTCATCACGCGGCGCGCGGCTTCCAGCGCGTTGTACAGCCCCTTGCCCAGCCCGCCGGGGAGATATTTTCCGCGGGAGATGGCGTCGTTGAAGTCCACCGCGCCGCGCTCTTCCCAGCGCGCGGGCGGAATATCGTGCCCGAGCAGCGCGGCAAAGCTCTCGTCGGACACATGCTGCACATCCGCGCGGCGGTAGACGTCAAATTCCGGCGCGGCGTATTCATCGAAGGGCGTTTCACCGCTCACGTGCACCGTGTGTACAAGCCGCAGATCGCGGCAGGACGCACCGACGCAGAGCTCGTACTCGCCCTCTTCCACGACCCAGCGGTTCTTCGCGCAGCTCCAAACGGCGAAGCTCCGCTCGCCGAGCGGGAGGAAGACCGTCTTTTCCTCGCCGGGCAGCAGCTCCACGCGTGCAAAGCCCGCAAGCGAGAGCGCAGGGCGCAGCATGCCGGGGGTTTTGCGGCGGACATAGAGCTGCGCGACCTCCGCCCCGGCGCGGCTGCCGGTATTCTTCACCGTGAAGCTCACGCCGCCGGGCGAAAATTCGCCGGGCGCGTAGGAAAACTCCGTATAGCTCAATCCGTAGCCGAACGGATATTTGACGCGCTTATGCGCGCTTTCATAATATCGGTAGCCGACGAACAGCCCCTCGCGGTACTCGCTCGTCGCCTCGCGGCCCGGATACCACGGCGCGCAGGGCGAATCCTCAAGTCGGACGGGCATCGTCTCGGCCAGCTTGCCGCTGGGGTTCGCCTCGCCCGTGAGCAGCGCGGCGCACGCGCTGCCGACGGCCTGCCCGCCGAGATAGAGATGCAGCACCGCGCGGACGAACACATCCCACGTCATCTCCACCGGGCTGCCGCACTGCAGCACGACGCCGACGTTCGGATTGACCTCCGCGATCTCGCGCAGAAGATCGAGCTGGTTTTCGCGCAGGCGCATGTGTTCGCGGTCGTACCCCTCGGTCTCGCTGCCCTCGTCCAGACCGAGGAAGAGCAGCACCTTATCGCTTCGCGCGGCAAGCTCCCTTGCCCGGCGCAGCAGCCGCGGCGCAGCGGCTCCGCTGCGGAGAAAGCCCTTTTCGTATCCGGTGACGTTCACGCCGGCAGCGCGCAGCGCGTCGAGCGGCGCGTCCACCTGCGTGGGATTGACGCGCGAGCTGCCCGCGCCCTGGTAGCGCGGCACGGCGGCAAAATCGCCGATGACGGCGACGCGCTCGCCCTGCCGCAGCGGGAGAAATTCCTTTTCGTTTTTCAGCAGCACGGCAGACTCCGCCGCGGCTTTCGCGGCGAGCGCATGGTGTGCCGTGCCGTCGAAAACGCCGCCGCACGCGAGCGCTTTCTGCGCGGTAAAAATAAAGTCCAGCACGTGATCCACCTGCTCGTCCAGAAGAGCCTCGTCGAGCGTCCCGTTCTGTACGGCCTCGACGATGTGCCGGTCGGTCTCGCCGTTGGAGGCCGGCATTTCGAGCGACGATCCAGCGCGCACGGCGGCGACGCGGTCGTTGTTGCCGCCCCAGTCGGAGACGACGAGCCCGTCAAAGCCCCACTCGCCGCGGAGGATATCGCGCAGCAGGTGCTCATTTTCGTTGCAGTAAGTACCGTTCAGCCGGTTATACGCCGTCATAAGAGAGCGCACGCCGCCCTCTTTTATGGCGGTCTCAAACGCCGGAAGATAGATCTCGCGCAGCGTCCGCTCGTCCATGACGGAATCGGTCGCCATGCGGCGCAGCTCCTGCGAGTTTGCGGCAAAGTGCTTCACACACGCGCTCACGCCGGTGCTCTGTATGCCGCGGATCATCGCCGCAGCGAGCTTGCCGGAGAGCAGCGGGTCCTCGGAGAAATACTCAAAGTTCCGCCCGCAGAGCGGGCTGCGCTTGATGTTCACGCCCGGTCCGAGCACCATGCCGACGCCCTGCGCCACGGCCTCCTCGCCGAGTGCGCGTCCAACGGCAGAGAGCAGCGTTTCGTCCCAGCTGTTCGCAAGCGCGCTCGCCGTCGGAAAGCACGTCGCCGGAACGGAGCGGCCAAGGCCCAGCGCGTCCGAATCGCTCTCCTGCTTGCGCAGGCCGTGCGGCCCGTCCGTCATCATCTCGGACGGAATGCCGAGCCGTTCCACGGCCTTCGTGTGCCAGAAATCCCGTCCGGACGTGAGCCCCGCCTTTTCCTCCAGCGTCAGCTTGGCAATGAGATCGGCGTATTTCATATGCGCGCCCTCCCCACACTATAATTATAATTAACTGCATCATAGCAAAAAATCCGCCCGACGGCAATACGCTGTCGGGCGGTCAGCTCTTTAGTTTTCGATAATGCGCTCCACGCGCGGCGAGAGAGCGCTCGTGAGCGCGCACCCCTCGTTCGCGCCGCAGAAGTTCGCAACGTCCTGCGAGAGGAGGGCGTTACCCTCGCGGTCAAAGCCGAAGAGCGTGACTTCCTCTCCGATCTGAACCTCCATGCCGGTCACGTCCACCATGCACTGATCCATGCAGCACGCGAGCAGCGGCCGGCGCTCTCCGCGCACGAGAATGTCGCCGTGCATCTCCACGAGCGGGAGATAGAGCCCGTCGCCGTAGCCGACGCCGACAATGGCGACATCCGCGTCGTGATCGAGCGTATACACCCCGCCGTAGCCGAGCTTTTCCCCCGCATGGCGGCGGTGGACGGCCATGATACAGCCGCGCCACGAGGCGCATTCGCGCACATTCCCGCGCGGCTGCGTCGGGTGGTCCATGATGAGCCGCCGCCCGAGACGCACGGCGTCAAAGTGGTATTCGGGGTAATACTCGCTCCCGGCGCTGTCGCAGATGTGGCGCATCGGCACCGCAAAGCCCGCGCGCTCGACCTGCTCGGCGCTGCGCAGCAGAAGCTCCGCCTGCGCGCGGCAAAGCTCCGGCTTTGCGGTGTCGGCAAAATGGGAGTAGACGCCCGCAAGCTTTATACGCTCTCCGGCGGCGGAGAGCTCTTTTAAAAGCGCCTCAAGCTCGTCCCCCGGCGTCACGCCGACGCGGTGGAGACCGGTGTCGATCTTGATTTGTATTTTCACTTCCGTCTGCGCCGCTTCCGCTGCCGCGGCAAGCGCGGGAAGCAGACCGAGCCGTCCGGCGGTGAGCGTGAGATGCGCGTTCACGGCGTCGGGAACGGCGTGCGGCAGAGGGTTTCCGAGAATGAGCGCGTCCTTTTCGATGCCGAGCGCGCGCAGCGCCAAACCCTCGGACACATGCGCGAGCGCGAATGTGCGGATGCCCGGCAGCGCCGCGAGCGCCGGAGCGGTGAGCGAAAGAGACAGTCCATAGGCGTCGCACTTGAGCACCGGGATGATCTCCGCGCCGGGCGAGAGCGTTTTTTCGATGGCGGCAACGTTCGCGCACAGCGCGTCCGTATGCACCGCCAAATAGGAATTATTCAAGCTATTCATATAATAATTCATAATACCGCCTCTGAATTATTCACATATTCACCGTTCTTGTGCATATCCAAACTGCCATATGCGGCAGGAAACGCCCGGAAACGATGCATATTATATTGCATAAAAGCCATTTATGCAATAGGAACCTCCGGCTTTTAGCAATATCACCAAAAACAGAGGCAGAAAAACGGAAGAAATCGAATTAAAAACCATTGACATTGTATAAATATACGATTATACTATGCCCAACCTGAAACAAATTCATTCCCGTTGAATGGAAAGGAAAGAAAAGAAATGAAAAAGGTAACAGCAATCGTTCTGGCTCTGCTCATGGTGCTGAGCCTCGCTGCCTGCGGCAGCGCTGCGTCCGAAAGCAAAACTCTCGTCATGGCGACCTCCGCCGACTATCCCCCGTACGAGTTCATCGTTCTGAACGACAAGAACGAGCAGCAGTACGTCGGCATCGACGTCTCCGTTTCCGAGGCGATCGCCGCGGATATGGGCAAGGAGCTCCAGGTCGTGAACATGGACTTTGACAGTCTCATGGCCGGCCTGCAGAAGGGCGACGCCGATATCGTCCTCGCCGCCATCGAGGTCACCGAGGAGCGTCTCGAGGCCGCCGATTTTTCCGATCCCTACTACACCGACCTGCCTCCGATGATCCTCGTCAAGGCCGACAAGGCCGGCGAGTACACCAGCATTGAGTCCTTCTCCGGCAAGAGCGTCGGCGCGCAGACCGGCACGACCAAGGCCGACCTTGTCACCAGCGATATGCCCGGCGCGAATCTCGTGGGTCTCACGAGCGTGAACGACCTTGTCAACCAGCTCGTGTACGACAAGGTGGACGCCATTGTTGTTGACGGCGCCGTTGCGCAGCAGTATGTCAAGTCCAACAGCGATCTCGTCGTGGCGGACGTGAGCCTCGGTGAAGCCTTCCCCTACTGCGTCGCCGTGCAGAAGGGCGACCCGAAGGGCCTGCTGCCCTCCATCAACGCCACGATCGCCAAGCTCATTGCCGACGGCAAGATCGAGCAGTACATCGCTGACGCCGAAGCTCTCAGCGATCAGGCGATCGGGTAAACCGTACATCCTTCTCTTTGAAGCGTGTGCGCCCTGTCTGTGAAAGCAGGCAGGGCGCACATGTGCCGTTGATCTCTCCCGCTTTCAAATACAGAAAAGGTCAAGGAATAGTATTATGTGGTGGTCCAACCTGTTTGCCGGCATGTCCCCGGCGAACTTCTTCAATTTCTCCTTCCTGCCAAAGTATCTTTCCTTCTTCGTGCAGGGACTCGAGTATACGCTGCTGCTCTCGATCATATCGGTAGGTCTCGCGGTCATCCCGGCGCTCGCGCTCGCGCTCATGCGTCTGAGCCGCAACAAGATCGTGCGGAATCTCTCCGGCGCATACATTGCCGTGTTCCGCTCGACGCCGATGATGGTGCAGCTCTACATTATTTTCTACGGCCTTTTCAGCGTGATCAAGATCCCCTCGGTCGTGATCCTGGGCTTCATCGACCTCTCCCGCTTCATTCCCGGCGTGGTGGCGCTTGCGCTCAACTCCTCGGCGTATGTCGCGGAGATCATCCGCGCGGGCATTCTCGCTGTGGACGGCGGACAGAACGAGGCGGCGCGCTCGCTCGGTCTCAGCTCGTGGCAGAGCATGAAGCTCGTCGTGCTTCCGCAGGCGATCAAGAACATTCTCCCCGCGCTCGCCAACGAGCTCGTCACGATGGTGAAGGAATCGTCCATCTGCTCGGTGCTCGGCATGACGGAGCTCATCTGGGGCGCCAAGACCGTTGCGACGACGACGTACAAGACGCTCTCGCCGTACGTTCTCGCAGCGCTCGTGTACTTCGTCATCAACTACCCGGCCGGCAAGGCTATCGAAGCGATCGAAAGGAGAATGCGCCGTGGCGACAGGATCTGAACTCATCCGCGTTGAGAACGTAACAAAGAAATTCAAGGGCGGCGTCACAGCGCTCAACGAGTGCTCGCTCACCATAGCGCGCGGCGAGGTCGTGGCGATCATCGGCCCGTCCGGCAGCGGCAAATCCACGCTGCTCCGGTGCCTGAACCTGCTGGAAACGCCGACCTCCGGCCATATCTATTTTGGCGGCGTGGACATCACCGACAAAAAGGTGGACATCAACCTCCACCGGCGGAAAATGGGCATGGTGTTCCAGCATTTCAATCTCTTCCCCCACAAGACCGTGATGCAGAACATCACGCTCGCCCCCGTCACGCTCAAGCTCAAAACCGAGGACGAGGCGAAAAAGCAAGGCATGGAGCTTCTCGAGCGTATCGGCCTTGCGGACAAGGCGAACGAGTACCCGAACATGCTCTCCGGCGGGCAGAAGCAGCGCATTGCGATCGTCCGCGCGCTGTGCATGGAGCCGGACGTGATGCTCTTTGACGAGCCGACGAGCGCGCTCGACCCCGAAATGGTCGGCGAGGTGCTCGATCTCATGCGCCAGCTCGCCGCCGACGGCATGACCATGGCGGTCGTGACGCACGAGATGGGCTTCGCCCGCGAGGTGGCGAGCCGCGTCATCTTCATGGACGGCGGCGCGATCCTTGAGGAAAACACGCCCTCCGAGCTTTTCGACCATCCGCAGAATCCCCGCACGCAGACGTTCCTCTCGAAAGTTCTTTAATGATCCCGCCGCGGCGTCCGAGACCGGACGCCGCGGCGATTTTGTTCTTGCAGAACACGGAAAAAGGGATATTATATAATAACGTATAAATACAGCGAGGTGGAACCGATGAAATACGCTTACACGAACGGCGTGCTGCTCGACGGCAGCGCGGATATGCAGCCGCAGCGCGGCATGGTGCTGCGCACGGACGGCGAGAAGATCCTCGATATCGTCCCTGAGGGGACGGATCTCACCGGCTTTGAGATCGTCGATTTGAAAGGCGGATATCTCATGCCGGGCCTCATCAACCTGCACGTTCATCTGCCCGCGAGCGGCAGCCCCAAAAAGCAGGGAAATCCCCGCAAGCTCGTAAAATTCATGACGTCCATGGCGCTTACGCGGCGCATTGCGCTCGCTATGTGCGAGGGCTACGCCAAAACGCAGCTTTTGAGCGGCGTTACGACGATCCGCACCGTCGGCGGCATCGCGGACATCGATACGCGTCTGCGCGGCCGCATCGCCGCGGGTAAGTGCGACGGGCCCCGCATTCTCGCCGCGGACATGGCCGTTTCCGTCCCCGGCGGGCATATGGCGGGCTCGCTCGCTTACGAGGCGACGAGCGCCGCGCAGGCCGCGGAGGACGTGCGAAAGATCGCGCAGGGAAAACCCGATCTCATCAAGCTCATGATCACTGGCGGCGTGCTGGATGCAAAGAAAAAGGGCGAGCCGGGCGAGCTGAAAATGCCGCCGGAGTACGTCCGCGCGGCGTGCGGCGAGGCGCACAGGCTCGGCCTGAGCGTTGCGGCGCATGTCGAAAGTCCCGAGGGCGTGCGCGTGGCGCTCGAAAACGGCGTGGATACGATCGAGCACGGCGCGAAGCCGGACGAGGAAATTCTGCGCCTTTTCCGCGAGCGCGGCGCGGCACAGGTAGCAACGTTCTCCGCCGCGGTGCCGTATGCCCGCTTTGACCGCAGCGTCAGCAAAGCGACCGAAATGGAGCAATATAACGGCGAGGTCGTGCTCGAGGGCATCATCGAGTGCGCCAAGGCGTGTCTGGCGGCCGGCATCCCCGTCGGTCTCGGCACCGATACGGGCTGCCCGTACATCACGCACTACGACATGTGGCGCGAGGTGCGCTATTTCCACGCGTTCTGCGGCGTATCCAACGCCTTCGCGCTGCACACCGCGACGCTCGGCAATGCGAAGATCGCCGGGATCGACGGCATCACCGGCTCGCTCACGCCCGGCAAGAGCGCCGATCTCATCGTCACGGCGGGAGATCCGCTCGAAGATCTCGAGGCGCTGCGCCATGTGTCCGTGGTAACGATGCGCGGCAAGCTCTTCCGTGATCCGAAAGTCAGGAAAATGCCCGACTGCGAGAGGGAGCTTGATAAAGTATCCTGCTGAATAAGGCTCCCTTGTGCAAAGGGAGCTGTCAGCGAAGCTGACTGAGGGATTGCCTTCTTCCGGCGGAGAAACCCTTCCGTCAAAACCTCCGGTTTTGCCACCTCCCCTATTAGGGGAGGCAAGATAGTTTTCTGCAAACCCACTTGGCTCCCCTAACAGGGGAGCTGGCAGCCGTCAGGCTGACTGAGGGGTTGTAGCTGCCGGAAGAAGACAACCCCTCTGCCGCGGCTTCGCCGCGTCGCCTCCCCTTACACAGGGGAGGCTTTTTGTTTTTTGGGGCTTGACAAACTGTATCAACTGTGTTAAGTTTCATAGTACAGTTAATACACGGAAGGAGGTGGCGGCATGGTCACGATCAATTACCGGGACGGGCGCCCGATCTATGAGCAGGTCAAGGACGATCTGCGGCGGCTTGTCGTCACCGGTGCAATGCAGCCGGGGGAGAAGCTTCCCTCGGTGCGCGAGCTTGCAGTATCGCTCGCCATCAACCCGAACACGATCCAACGTGCCTACCACGAGCTGGAGAGCGAGGGGTACATCGTCTCCGTCCCCGGCAAGGGCAGCTTCTGCGCCCAGTTCTCCCCGCAGAGCGACCCGCGGCGCGAGGAGCTTCTCGCGCGGCTGGAGGAAACGGTGCGCGAGCTTCGCTGGCTCGGCGTGGGCGAGGAAGAGATCATAGAAAAGATCGGAGGCGACGGTCATGGCGAGCATTGAACTGAAAAACGTTACAAAGATCTACGAAGGCTTCAAAGCGCTCGACGCGCTGAATCTCACGGTGCCGTCCGGCTCGGTCTACGGTCTCATCGGTCCGAACGGTGCGGGCAAGACGACCGCCATCCGTCACATGATGGGCGTGCTGCGGCAGGACGCGGGCTCGGTGCTGCTCGACGGGGAACCGGTGTTTGAAAACCCCTCGGTCAAGGCGCGGATGCTCTGCATCCCGGACGAGCCGTATTTCACCTCCACGAGCACGACGCGCGATCTTATGAAATTTACGCGCGCGCTCTATCCCCGCTTCGACACCGAACGCTACGAAAAGCTGCGCGAGATCTTCGCGCTTGACGATACGCGCCCCATCCGCCGCCTTTCGCGCGGCATGCAGAAGCAGTCGGCCTTCTGGATCGCGCTTGCGGCGCGGCCGGAGGTGCTCGTGCTCGATGAGCCGGTGGACGGCCTCGACCCCGTGATGCGGCGGCAGGTGTGGTCTCTTGTCATGGAGGATGTGGCGGAGGAGGGCATGACGGTGCTCGTATCGTCGCACAACCTCCGCGAGCTGGAGGACGTGTGCGACCACGTCGGCATCATGCAGCGCGGCCGCTGCCTGCTGGAAAAGAGCGTTTCCGAATTGCAGGAGACGACGACCAAGGTGCTGCTCGCCCTGCCGGACGGCACGGCGCTGCCGGAGGAAGGACTGGACATTCTCCACCGCTCCTCGACCGGCAAGCTGCAGACGCTCATACTGCGCGGCAGGGAAGAGGACAATCTCGCGTGGCTCGAAAAGCTGCACCCGCTGTTCATGGATTCCGTGCCGCTGACGTTGGAGGAAATATTCATTTACGAGCTGGGAGGTGTGGACGATGCCGTCCGAAAGAACGTTCTTTAATAAGGCGATATACAAACGGGCTCTCTCCCGCTTCTGGATCATCGGCGCGGCCTATGCCGTAGTGCTCTGCTTTCTTACGCTCATGTGCGGGCAGTATTTCAATTCCGAGTTTACGGAAATGAGCGAGTATGTGAGCTACAGCATCCTCAGCAACCTGACGCGCCGTGAGATCGTTGCCGCGGCGGTCGCGGCGGTGGTGATGGCGGTCGCTGTCTACGGCTGGATGTTCCGCAAGACCTCCGCAGCATACATATCGGCGCTGCCCGTGACGCGCGAGGCGCTTCTCATTTCAAGTTTGCTCGCCGGGCTGACGCTTCTCATCCTGCCGTGCATTATCGCGATGCTCGTGAGTTTGCTTCTCTACGGCGGCGCGGGCTCGCCGTGCACCCCATACCTTCTGTGCTCGGCGGCAGCAGCGGCGCTGATGAACATAGCGTTCTTCGGTCTCGCGTCGTTCTGCACGGTGTTCACCGGAAACGCGGCGGTGCTCCCGGCGCTCTATGTTATCGCGCTCTACGGTTTTGTCGGGATCGAGGTCGTGACCCGGTACATAGCGGAGTTTTTGCTCTTCGGCGTGAGAGGCACCGGCTGGGAGCTCGCGATCCTCTCGCCGCTCTATTACTTTTTCAACAACTATGTGGGATCCTATTCGTATGCGATCCCCCTCACGGCCATCTATGCCGCGGCGGGCGTGATCCTCGCGGGGCTCGCTGTGATCTTCTTCCGCCGCCGGCGGATGGAGGCCGCGGGCGAGGTCGTCGCCGTTCCGGTGCTGCGCCCCATTTTCCGCTGGGGGCTTGCCGCCGTGGGCGCGCTCGGCATGGCGCTGCTGATCCTCAAAACTGTATTCAATGTCGGCTCCTATGCCGCCGGGAACGACGGCACTCCGGCGAGAGTAGCAATTTTGCTCCTTGCCATGCTCTTCGGCGCGGCGGTCGGCTGGTTCAGCGCGGACGCGCTCATGCGCAAAACGCTGCGCGTGTTTGACCGGCACTGGAAGGGTCTCGGCGTTTTCTGCGCGCTGCTCTGCGCGCTCGTCGTCGTCACCGAGCTCGATGTGTTCGGCGTTGAGCGCTATCAGCCCGATGTGGACGAGATCGGGTACGCCACGGTGTTCGGCTGGGGCGGATACAATGAAACGCGCATCATACAGCCGGAGAACATCGAAGCGCTCCTCTCTTTGCAAAAGGACATTATCGCAAACAAAAAAGCTTACGAAAATCAGAACGGAATCAACACCTTCCCGCTGCGGATCGATTATTACGGCACGGACGGAAAGCTCCTCGCGCGCCGCGTGTATATCTATGCTGCGGATAAGTTCCCCTCGTATGTGACCGGCGGTGACCCTACCATCGGCTTCCCCGCGGAGAACGACGTTATCAGCCGGAACATCCGGCAGTACGAAGAGCTTCTCAACTCCCGCGAGCTGATGGAGGAGCGTGCGCTCTTCCCGTGCGACCGGAGCGAGACTGCCGTATTTTCTGCGAACATTCAGTGGTATGTGTCAAGCTCACCGACGCAGCAGGGGCTTACGCTCACACCGGACGAATTCTGGGAGCTTTACGATACCTGCATCGTCCCCGATCTGCGCGACGGCAACATCGGCGGCGTCAAGATCATTCAGGACGAGGATTTCTATCGGACGATCGAACCGATCTACATCACCGCCACCGGCGTCCACACCAACAGCAACGGCGAATATGTCTACAATTATTACAGCGTCCGTCCGTTTACGGCCTCCGCGCGCACGAACGCGTGGCTGCGCTCTCACGGCGTCACGGTGCAGACTCTCGGAGAGCTGAACAATGTGCTGAACAATGTGGAATTAAACGGCAGTACGGACGTGAACGGCCTCGCCGGATAAATGCTTCCCGAAAGGAGAAGACAATGAAAAAGAGAGTTGTCATCCTTATATTGACACTGGTGTTCCTGGCGGGAGCGATGGCAGCGGCGGGCCTGCCGCTTGAATCGCGCGCCGCCGCAGCCACGTCGAAGCCGACGGAGACCCCGGCAGTTACGCCGGGATCGTTGCCGGAGATTTCGCCTGCGCCGGAAGAGGCGGAACCGCTCGCCGGTATCGGCGGCATTCTCGAGCGGCTCGCGCAGGATTATGACCCCGCCTCCGGCGCGGTCGGCGCGTACCGCTGGGCGGAATCCATCCTCGGCCGGTATCTCGCGGACGGACGTGACACAGCCTCGGCGCGCGCCGCCGGCGCGGCCTACGCCGCGCGCTACGGCGAAAACGACGCGGCGCTGAAAACCCGCCTTGAAACGGTGCGGACTGCGGCGGAAGCGCTCACCTCCGGGCAGGAGCTCGGTCTTGTGCGCGACCGGCGGCTTCTCACCGCCGGGTGGGAGAGCGGGGAAGTGGACACGCTCTTCGCCGCCATTGCCGCAGGAGCGGCCATTGCATAATTTTCCTGCTGCGCAACCCGGCGCGGTATCTCTCCTCCTGCTCCGCGCCGGGCGCATCGATATATCGAAGAATAACAACCATTGACAAAAAGAAAAGGAGTACCATCCATGAAAAAGATCCTTGCCATCGTTCTCAGCGCCGCGGCGCTGCTGCTCACGCTCGCGGGCTGCGGCCCCAAGACCGCCTCGGCGGGCAACGCTTCCGGCGGCAACGCCTATTATGCCTCCGCCGGCAACTACTACGCCTCCTACGGCAACGCCTCGTCCGGCAACGCGGGCTGAAAATCATAAGTGACAAAGCCCCGGAGCAAACTATGCTTCGGGGCTTTCCCGTTTTAATGCCTCCCTTGTGTAAAGGGAGGTGGATTTTGCCGCAGGCAAAAGACGGAGGGATTGTCGCTTTCTGAAGACTACAATCCCTCAGCTTCGCTTCGCTCAGCAGCTCCCTTTGCACAAGGGAGCCTTTGAAAACCGTGCCTTGACGCTTTGCCTCAAAACGTCCTATAATACTCCCAAACCCACCCCGCGCCGACCGCGGGAGAAAGGACACCCGCCACGAAAAAACGTATTTCTCTTCTTCTGATATTCGCGCTGCTCTGCGCGCTTCTTGCCGCCTGCGGCGCACCGGCGCAGCCGGAGCCGACGGCGACCCCCGCGCCGACGGATGCGCCCACGGCGACGCCGGAGCCGACGCCCACGCCCACGCCCGAACCGACCGCAACGCCGGAACCCACGCCCGAGCCGGTCGCGGCGGAGATCACGGACGGCGTCTCCCTCTCGGACAGTATCGGCGGCTACACGCCGATCCTCCGCGACGGCGACCGCACCTCCCGCATCGACTACCGCGCCGGGAACACGCTGCGCATTTCCTCCGAAACGCCCATCGCCGCGCTCTATCTTTACTGGTATACCCCGTGCGAAGCATTCACGATCCATACCGCCGCGGGGGACGTCCCCGGCGGCGAGTACGGCTTTCTGCACGAGTATCTCGCGCTGCCGGAGGCGGTGACGGAGCTTGATATCGAGTTTTCCGGCCTCTCGCCGCTCTGCGAGGTGCGCCTCTTCACGACCGGCGCGGCCCCGGCGGATGTGCAGGTCTGGCAGCCGCCGTGCGAACAGGCGGATGTGCTTCTCTTTCCGAGCCACGCGGACGATGACGTTATCTTCTTCGGCGCGCTCGCCGCGCAGTGCGTGGACCGGGGGGTCGCGGTGCAGGTGGCGTATCTTGTGAATCATTACGACTGGCAGCCGCGCCCGCAGGAGCTTCTGGACGCGCTCTGGACGATGGGCATCCGGAACTATCCGGTCATCGGGCCGTTCCCGGACTATTACGTTCTTTCGCTCGAGGCGGCGCAGCAGAGCTTCGGCGAGGAAAACGTCATCGCCTATCAGGTGGGACTGCTGCGGCGGTTCAAGCCGCTCGTCGCCGTCGGGCACGACCGCGAGGGCGAATATGGTCACGGCGCGCACCGGCTCAACGCGCTCGCGCTTGAACAGGCCGTCGTGTACGCTGCGGATGCTTCGTACGATGCCGAGAGCGCCGCGCGGTACGGCGTATGGGATACGCCGAAGCTGTATCTCCACTTTGCCGACGAAAACCCGATCATCCTCGACGTGGAAACGCCGCTGGAGAGCTTCGGCGGCAAAACGGCGTTTGAAGTTGCTTCGGAGGCCATGCTCTGCCACGAGAGCCAGCTGCAGTACGCCCATCGTCCGACGCTTGCAAGCGAGGAATTCCCGCGCTACGACTGCCGCCGGTTCGGTCTTGTCCGCTCGCTCGTCGGCGCGGACACCGGCAACGATATCATGGAGCATCTATCTTAAAATAAAGGATTTTAGGAGAAAGAAGCATGAAAGGCGGCTCTTGACCGTCTTGGCATCCGAAAGTATGATGGTGACCGCTACGAGGTGCTCTGCCTCAAAAAAGCGGACTTCGCGGCGCATAAATAAAGCAGGAGGAAAGACTGTGATTCCGTGGGAAAAGAATGCCGTTTCTTATATCAACGACGGCGACGCGGGGACTTGCCCTGTGTGCGGTTCGCGGGAAATAAGGGCGGAAAAGCACATTTTCGGTGACAGGCTTAGCGTTTCCTTCATGTGCATGAAGTGCAAGGCGGCGAGCCACTTTGATGGTTTTTTGCCTGAAAAGGAGGATGGACGGATACCATGATGCGCGGTGAAGCACTTGAAAAATCTATGTTCTTCATGTCTGATCCGGATTGGTATTACTATCTGGACGAAGATGATGACGAGCAATTCCCTCTTCTTACGGATAAAGCTCCGCCGGAAGCGGTCGAATCATACAATTATGCAAAGAAACTGTTTGAAGAGCACAAAAGAACCGGGATCCTTCTCTAAACACTTCCCCATACCGCTGAAAATGAGTTTATAGAAAGATTGAAGAAGGAGGGAAGATTGTGAAAGGCTGGGAGAAAAATGTGGTATTGTATGCCGAAACTCACGCAGCCGGTGCGTGTCCTGTCTGCGGAAAGAATAATGTGACTGTGCAGGAACATATTTCCGGCAACAGACACAGTCTGACGTTCCGCTGCCGGGACTGCGGCGCCGGAGATCATTTTGACGGCGCGATCCAGAAAAAAGGATCGAATAACGGCTAAGCTGCATGTTCCTTTGCTCTTAATATGTTTAGGGAGGATTAGTAGTGGACGAACGCAAGTGGCAGAAAATGCGGGAACTTGATGAGGCTGCCGAGCGTGCCGGCGGATATGTTGCGCTTCCGCGGACGCTGCCGCCGAATCCGCAGGGAGAAAAAGAGTTTACTGCCATGCGAAGGTATTCCATAGAAATGGAGAAACCCATTTCCGCTTTTATGGAAGAAGATTATTATGCAATTGGTATAAGAGACCTTTCTTTATAAAATATCCCCCTCTGCTTGACGCAGAGGGGCTTTGCTTTTATAATATGCCATGCGCTGCATCCCGTGCCGCACGGCACATACTAAGGGAGCAACAGCAGGAGGAATTGAATATGAACGCAAACTCTCAGGAAAAGACCCGGCGTCTGGCGGGTCTGGCGCTTTTTACGGCGCTGATCGTCATTTTGCAGCTGCTCGGCAGTTTCATCCGGTTCGGCCCGGTCTCGGTGTCGCTCGTCGCGCTGCCCATCGTGGTGGGCGCGGCGGTATACGGCAGCGCGGCGGGGCTGTGGCTCGGCTTTGTTTTCGGCATGGTGGTGCTGCTCTCGGGCGACGCCGCGGCGTTTTTCGCCTTCAGCGTGCCGGGAACGCTGCTCACGGTGCTCGTAAAGGGCATAGCCTGCGGCGGTCTGGCGGGGCTCGTGTATGCGTGGCTCGCTCAGAAAAACCGCACGCTTGCCGCCGTCACCGCGGCCATCGTCTGCCCGGTCGTGAACACCGGCGTATTTCTGCTCGGCTGCCGGATCTTCTTCCTGCCGATGCTCGCTGATATGGCGCAGAGCCTCGGCTTCGGCGATAACGTGGGCCGGTTTATGATCATCGGTCTCGTCGGCGTCAACTTCCTTGCCGAGCTTGGCATCAACATCGTTCTCAGCCCCGTTATTCTGCGGCTGATCCGCATCGGGAGAAAGGAAAACTGAAGCCATGATCCTTGCCATCGACACCGGTAACACGAACATCGTTCTCGGCTGCATCGAAAACCGGAAGATTTGCGCCGTGGCGCGCATGGCGACGGACGTGAATAAGACCGACTACGAGTACGCCGTCGGCATGAAAAATGTCCTCGCGTTTGCGGGCTTTCAGCCGGAGAGTTTTGAGGGCGCGATCCTCTCAAACGTCGTCTGGCCGCTCACGTCCACGCTGTGCCGGGCGGTAAAGCTCCTCACGGGGCTGGATACGCTCGTTGTCGGCAAGGGTCTCAAAACCGGGCTGGACATCCGGCTCGACGATCCCGGCCAAATCGGGGCGGACCTCGTCGTCGGCGCGGTCGCGGCGCTGCATCTGCACCGCCCGCCGCTCATCGTCATCGACATGGGCACCGCCACGACCATCTCCGCCGTAGACGCGCAGGGCCGCTTTGCCGGCGGTGCGATCGTGCCGGGGCTTCGCCTGTCGATGGAATCGCTCTCCGGCAATACGTCGCAGCTGCCGCGCGTCTCGCTCGACGCGCCCGCAAAGTGCATCGGGACGAACACCGTCGCCTGCATGCAGTCCGGCGCGATCTACGGCTCGGCTGCCCTGCTCGACGGGATGATCGAGCGTATGGAAACGGAACTCGGCGCTCCCGCCGCCGTCATCGCCACCGGCGGTCTCGCCGGGTGCGTCACGCCGTTCTGCCGCCGGGAGATCCGGTACGAGCCGGATCTGCTGCTCATCGGCCTTGCGGTGCTCTGGGAAAAGAACCGCAGCGGGAAAAAAGCATAAAAACCAATGCGCCGGAACAGAAAAGCCTGTTCCGGCGCATTTTGTATTCACTTTTTCCGCGCGGCTCTGTGTCCTTCCGGCACGATCACCGTGGAAGAGACGCCGACGTTCTCCGGCAGATCGGTCATCTCGCTGAAGATGCGCTGCGAGGGCAGACCACAGTCGGCGACCATGGAGGCCTCCTTTGCAAGACCGCGGCACGAGAGCGCCGCGGCGGTCTCGCCGATGGCCTTGCCGGATTTCATCAGCACCTTTGTGCCGGAAAGCTCCAGCGCCATGTCCAGATTCCCTGTTTCATCCGGATAGATATGCAGCGGCGAGTCCCTGTCGGTGAGACTGGTGCCGAGCGCTGCGGCAACGGCACAGAAGCTCGTGATGCCGGGGATCATCTGCGTGGCGTACCCCCGGCGGCGCAGCTCGTCAAGCACGTCGTACGCCGTGGCGCAGATCGAAACATCGCCGAGATTCACCATGGCGACGCTTAAGCCCGCGTCCAGCACGCGCGCGATGCTGCTCGCTGCGCGGACATACTCGGCGTTTCGCGCGGACCGTGCCCGTGCCGCGGTAAATTTCAGCGGCACGATCGACTTCCGGCTCAGATCGACGGCGCCGCGGGCTACCTCCAGCGCCGGCATTTCCCCGGAAGCGGATCTCGGCGCGGCAATGACGGGGCAGAAGCCCAGAACGTCACACGCCTGACGTGTCATCCACGCCGGGTCGCCGGGGCCGACGCCCACGGCGTAAAACATTCCTATTCCTGTTTTCACGACGATTGTCCCTCCGTGTGTGCGCCCGGAGAGATGAGCCCGGCCGCTGCGCGGGCTCGGAAGAACGTTTTTTGCATAACCATGCCCTCCTGAAAAAATTCATGGGGGAATCTCGCAAAACGAACTTCCAGAGACGCAGCTCCCGAAAAATAAAAGCAGAGCAGCCCAAAGGCTGCTCTGACGGTATTTTCAGAATATCAAAGCGTTTTAATCGGAAACATACCATCCGGTGAAATATCCTGACTCCGTTTCCTCGCTCGCCCGCCTTCCCGGTTTCCCAGTGGCATAACGGGGTCGCTCCGCGTTACAGTTGCCGTTACAGTCCGTGATTCTCACACGGTTCCTTCATTCGGATGTTTCTATTCAATTTTACGGGAGATTCATCCATGTAAGCCAAGAATATCACACGATGAATACGATTGCAACGCCTTTTCCTGAAAAAGGCGCGCCGCCGCAGACGGAATGCCCCCTTGACAGCATCGCACATCAAGAGATAGAATACTATTGCGCAGTTTCTGCGCACATAAACCGTATGCGTCTGTAGCTCAGTAGGATAGAGCGCGAGCCTCCTAAGGTTGCGTTACAACGGCCACCTCAAAAAAAACTAAATAAGGGATTG